>ENA-ORCP01000184-ORCP01000184.1-human-gut-metagenome-genome-assembly--contig:-NODE-184-length-53649-cov-39.993168_pt1 | contig 53649 bp, 34 predicted proteins | sample MGYA00242990_ERZ507991 | MGnify/ENA primary metagenome ERZ507991 (study PRJEB26167, sample SAMN06115496) | human gut metagenome | host: Homo sapiens | place: China:Henan | collected 2015-05-07... | reverse complement strand
GCCGTACGTCCTGTGTGTCATGCCGATTTACGCCAATGCCGATTATCCGGCGATGAAGCGTTTCTGCGAGGTGCTGCGGTATGCGCAGAGCCGCGGCGCGGGCATTGTGATGCACGTTCCGCAGGTGACGCTGGCGAACGTGACGGTGGAGGACTTGCAGGAGAATATCGCCAATGCGTATTCCGCCTATTCGCGCTATGGCGTCTACCCGCTGGCGATTGAAGCGCCGGATGTGTGGCTGATGAGCGAAAAGGGGCAGGATGTCCTGCGCGGCTGGCGAACGGTGTTCCTCTTCCGCTCGGATGAAGCGCTTTTCGGCGAGAAGCAGGCGGAGAACACGGCGCTGCGCGATGGCCACCAAATCGTCGCGCCTGCCTACGCTGACGCGACCGCCTTCACCAGCGCCTACGCACAGGCGATTTACCTTGACCCGTCAGAGAATATCGAGACGCTCCGGACACAGGTCAATCGACTGAAGAACTCCCGCACAGCGCTCAAGAAGCTTTCAGATGTGGAAGGCATCGTCTATGCGGGCGACCTGTATGTGCATTTTTATCCGGCGGATGGGCTGTATGTCAACGGACAGGCAGCGTCGCTTGTCTATCAGCGCTTCAATTACGATGAGGACTACGTCTACGACCGCGGCTTTGTGCAGTATATGACAGAGCAGATTCAGGCGAGCAACAAACTGATTCTGGTGTTCGTGGTTGTAGCGTGCACGATTTTCATTGCCGGGATGATTATTTCCCGGCGGACGACGCGGCGGCAGCTGCTGGGCAACCATACGCACGCGAAAGGCGAGCAGGAGGGGGTGAATCTGCATGACGGCGGCTGATTATTTGATGCTGATTTCGATGGTCTGCATCTGGGCGCTGATGGCGATTAACGTCTTTCTGTCCGTCGGCGGATTCCTGTATTACCATCAGTGCAGCAAAACGGACGGGCATATGCCGATTGACGAGTATCCGTTCGTGTCGATAATGGTGCCGGCGCACAACGAGAGCGTCGTCATTCGGCGTACCGTCCGCGCCTTGCTCAACTTCGACTACCCGCACGACCGCTACGAAATCATCGTCATCAACGACAACTCCACTGATGACACCGCAAATGTGCTCAAGCAGATTCAGGCGGCGAATCCTGGCCGCAACCTGATTGTCGTCAATACGGATAACGTTGTCGGCGGGAAAGGGAAGTCCAACGCGCTCAATATTGGCTATTCGGTTGCAAAAGGCAGCGTGTTTGCGATTTACGATGCGGACAACACGCCCGAACCGCAGGCGCTGCGCATTCTGGTGGAGAATCTGATGAGCGATTCGTCGCTGGGCGCGGTCATCGGCAAATTCCGCACACGAAATCGAAACGCTTCGCTGCTCACGCGCTTTGTCAACATCGAGACGCTGGCGCACCAGTGCATGAATCAGGCGGGGCGATGGTTCTACTTCGGGCTGTGCACCATTCCGGGCACGAACTTCGTCATGCACCGCCACATCATTGAGGAAATCGGCGGCTGGGATCCGGACGCGCTGTCGGAGGACACGGAAATCAGCTTCCGCATCTACCGCATGGGCTACAAAATCAAACTTGTGCCGCAGGCGGTGACGTGGGAGCAGGAGCCGTTTCGCCTGGGGATTTGGTTCAAGCAGCGTACCCGCTGGGCGATGGGCAACCTGTATGTGCTGATCAACAATTTCAAGTATATCTTTGATCCGTCCGGCGGCAAAATGCGCATGGATGTGCTGTACTACGCGCTGGTGTATATCCTGATGGCGTTCACGCTCGTCTGCTCGGACACCATGTTCGTTCTGGGTGTGCTGGGGTACAGCCATGTGTCGCTGGGCGGCTTGTCCACGATGGTGTGGGTGATGGCGTGCGCGCTGTTCGAGTGCAACGTCATGCTGACGCTGGCGCAGGAGAAGAATGAGTTCAATCTGCAATCGGCGGCGCTGGTTCTGCTGATGCTGTTTACCTACTCGAAACTGTGGGTGGTTGTCGTCCTCCGCGCCATGTGGATGACGGTGAAGAAAATCGTCAGCAAAACGGATTACACTTGGTATAAGACCGAACGTTCCGCAGACTAATTCAGAAGGGATGGATTGAGAACGATGAACACACGCTATTTCACAAGCCGTCTGCTGTCTTTGATGCTCGCAGCGTTGCTGGTTTTCTCCTGCGCTGCGGCGGAGGAAGACAAAATTCCCAGTGGTGTGGTGGACAATTTTGTCCAGAGTGAAATTGAAAAGCAGCAATCTGCCAGTGACGCAACGGCATTTGAGGCAGGCGCGGCGGCAGGGGAGTATTATGCTGATTTCACCTTCGGCGGCGTGCAGACACTCAGCGGCATTACGACGACGCTGAGCCTGTACGCAAATCTGCCGAAGTACGCCAAGCCCGTCAGCGCCGTGCTGCGCCTGAGCTACACCGCATCCGACCTGATTCTGACGGACATTTCCTCCCTGACGTACTATATGAACGGCACGCCGTTCGGCTCGTCGAAGATTGTCGCGCGTTCCGACGGCGCGCAAACCGTGCTGTATGTGAGCGTCCCGGTGGAGCTGCTTACGACGGGCTATAATCTGCTCGAAATTCTCTCGTATGTCCGTCTGACAGACGACGAAGGCTGCCGCGACGACTACAATGGCGCGAACTGGGTCAAGATTGCCGATACGACCTGCTTGCGCATCTACTACGAGATTTCCGACGATGCGGATGAACTGTACATGTACCCATACCCCTTCATTTCGCTGATGAATCCCGACGGCGCGGAGAGTGTGGTTGCCGTCAGCGACGCGGCGGACGAAGCCGAGCTGACCGCCGCCATGATGCTGATGGCGGGCATGGGCAACAATCTGTCTGCCAAAAACGCCATGACGCTGTGCCGCCTGTCGGACGCGAAAAGCGAAAACGTGCTGTATGTGGGACTGAAGAAGAACACGCCGGAGTATCTGCTGTCTCTGCTGACGCAAAGCGTTCCTGCAACGGGCGCACTGGTGCAGCGCGCGACGGATGGCGACACATCGTATCTGCTGATTGTCGCGGAGGAAGAAGCCGCGCTCAGCGAAGCCGCCGCGCTGCTCAGCGACACATCCCGCGTGGCGCAGCTCCATACATCGCAGACCTACGTTTCCGTCGGCGAAGCGCAGCAGTATGCCCTCGCGTCGGAAACGTCCGGGCTGACGCTTGCGGGACAGTACACCATTAAGGACATTTCCGGCAACGGCATCAGCTTCTCCGGCCCCTTCACGCAGAAGATGACGATTTATCTGCCTGTCGCGAAGGACTATGTGCTGTCCAGCGAAAGCCGCTTCTCTTTCGACATTCGGTACAGTGAGAATCTGGATTTCGACCGCAGCCTCGTCACGTTCTACTGGGGCACGAACATCCCGCTGTATTCCCACAAGCTGACCAAGGAGGGCGCAACGGGCGAAACGCTGACCTTCTCCGTCCCGGCGGACGCCATCGGGGAGGCAGGCAGCAGCATTACCGTTGTGTTTGACCTCGAAATCAAGGATTTGGACTGCACCGTGCGGTCGATGAACACGCCGTGGGCGTATATCGCGGCAAACTCGTCACTGTACCTGCCGGCGGGCGAAAACACAACGCTGAATCTGGCAAATCTGCCGGCGCCGTTCCAGCGCGCAAGCCGCATGAACAACGTTGTGATGATCCTCAGCGACAACGCGACGCAGACGGAATTGACGCTCGCGGGGCGCATCATGGCGATGCTCGGCGCGGGCAGCACGCCCTATGGCTTGCTGAAAGTCATCCGCGCGGAGAATTTCCAAGCAGCTGCCTACGGCAACAGCAACCTGATTGTCGTCGGTCTGTCCGACCGAAACAGCGTCCTCAAGCAGATCAATCCTTACCTGCATTTCCAGTACACGGACGATATGACCAGCCTTGCCGAAAGCACGAAGCTGGTGATGACGGCGGATTATGCCCACGAAGCCAGCGTGCTCCAGCTGATGAAATCCCCCTACAACGAGACGATGGCGCTGTTGACTGCTTCCGCCGCGACCGAAGCAGGCTTGCAGAACCTGATGGCGCGCTTGAGCACGGAAAAGAACCGCTGGTCGCTGGGCAAGGAAGCGCTGGTGGTGGACAGCTATGGCGGCGCATCCAGCTATCAGTTCACCGTGTCCACTGCGCTGACGCAAAACGCGGAAAAGCCGTCGTTCGCGGATGTTATTGTGCAGAATCGTGAGCCGATGACGCTGCTGCTGGTCGGCATGGGCTGCATGTTGGTGCTGCTGCTTGCTGCGGTGCTGCTGCTCGTGCGTATTCACCACCGCAGAAAGTACGACGATAAGTAACCTGATTTTCGGCGAGGCGGAGGAAGGAGACAAAGGCTCATGCTGTTCAACTCCATCGAATTTCTGCTGTTTTTCCCGGCAGTCGTGCTCTTGTACTACGCGATTCCGGGCAAACTGCGCGTCTTTTGGATTCTTCTGACGTCCTACCTGTTCTACATGAACTGGAATCCGGCGTATGCGCTGCTGCTGCTTTTCTCCACGGCAGTCACGTTCCTTTTCGGCTTGCTGATCGGGAAACGGCGTACCAAGGAGAAAGCAGCGGCAGAGGCAGGACGCCCGATTCGCCAGATTTCCAAGGTCTGGGTCGGCGTGTCCTTCGCTGTCAACCTCGCGATTCTCTTCTTCTACAAGTATTTCGACTTTACCGTCGATAACCTCAACGTTATTCGCGGGTGGATGGGTCTTGCGCCTGTCACACCCGGTTTTGACGTGCTGCTGCCCGTCGGCATCTCGTTCTACATCTTTCAGGCGCTGTCGTATGTCGTTGATGTTTACCGCGGCGACGTGCGCATGGAGACGAATTTCATCAAGTACGCGGCGTTTGTCAGCTTCTTCCCGCAGCTGGTCGCCGGGCCGATTGAACGTTCGACCAACCTCCTGACGCAGTTCGACACGCCGCATAAGCTGGAATACGATAACGTCCGCGACGGTCTGCTTCGGATGGTGTGGGGCTTCTTCCTCAAAATTGTCATTGCTGACCGCGCCGCGATTCTGGTCAATCAGGTGTTCAATTACTGCAATTACTACGAAGGCCCGACCGTGCTGATTGCGGCGGTTCTCTTCGCGTTTCAGGTTTACGGTGACTTCGCGGGCTATTCCAATATCGCCATCGGTGCGGCGCAGGTCATGGGCTTTAAGCTGATGAAGAACTTTGAGCGCCCGTATCTCGCTGTGTCCGTATCGGACTTCTGGCGGCGCTGGCATATCTCGCTCAGCACATGGTTCCGCGATTACTTATACATTCCGCTGGGCGGCAACCGCAAGGGGACGGTGCGCAAGTACATCAACCAGATGATTGTCATGCTCGTGTCGGGCTTGTGGCACGGCGCGGCGTGGAATTACGTCATCTGGGGTGGCATCAATGGGCTGTATCAGGTGGCGGGCGGCATCACGAAGCCCTTCCGCCGCCGCATCCAGCAGAAAACCGGCGCGCGCACGAACACGCTGAGCTGGCGCATCGGGCAAGTGCTGACGACGTTTTTGCTGATTGACCTGTCATGGATTTTCTTCCGCGCGAACAGCCTCGGTGACGCCATGCACCTCCTGTCGAGCCTCTTCCGCGGCTGGAACACCAATATCTTCTTCGACGGCAGCCTGCTGAAACTGGGGCTTGACCAGACGGAGTGGCTTGTGCTGCTGGGTGCGCTGCTGATTCTGCTGGCGGTCAGCCTGATGCAGGAAAAGGGCGTGTCCGTGCTGGAAGCAGTCAAGCGGCAGCAGCTTTGGTTCCGCTGGCTGATTTACCTTGCGGCGATTTTCGTCGTTCTGCTGACGGGCATCTACGGCCCCGGCTTCGCGGCATCGTCGTTCATCTACTTCCAATTCTGACGAAGGGAGCGCGGAAAGAATGAAAAAGCTGATTCAAAAAGCCGTCAAGGTTCTCGCCTTCCTTCTGGTGCTGGCGCTGTGCTATGGACTGATGGATCAGGTGCTGAAAATCAAGACGGATGACATGGTGTCGATGGTCAAGCTGCGTCAGCTGCCGCCGGACACGGTGGATGTGCTGCTTGTCGGGTCGTCGCATATCGGGACAAATGTTGATAATCAGCAAATTTTCGATGAATATGGTATTTCGAGTTACAATTTGTGGGTTGGCATGCAACCGATCTGGAATACTTACTATTGCTTGAAAGAAGCGCTGTCAGCGCAAAGCCCGCAGATTGTGATTGCTGAAGTGTACTTAAGCACGACAACAATGGACTATTCGCCCAAAGAAACAGCAATAAAGAACGTCGAATTGCTGAACTTTGGAATCAACAAAATTCAAGCGGCTTTTGCTTCTTACGAAAAGTGGACAGATGCCGTAGAAGCCTTGTGGGGATTGCCGTACTATCATGAACGGTATGATGATTTAACTATTGCGGATTTTGTGCAGGAAAATGATTTGTCGCTTCCTGCGCCGAGACGCCCGGAGGGTGGCGTGGCTATCCTAAAAATGCTGGATTATGCTTCCATTACAGATAAACTTCCGATTACTGAAAAAAACGAACAGTATTTGCGAAAAATTATTGATTTGTGCAAGCAAAAGAACATTACGCTAATATTGATGGCTGCGCCGTTTGAAGCGACAGAAGAAGCTGCTATGCGGCTGAACACTGTTGCAGAAATTGCCAAAGAAGAAGGCGTACCGTTCCTCAACTATGTGAAGGAATGGGATAGCCTTGGGATGGACGCAAACACTGACTTTTACGATGGCGGTCACTTCAATAATCAAGGTATTGTTAAGTTTTCCCACATTGTGGGACAGTATTTATCACAGAATTATTCTTTGCGTGATTGTAGAAAAATTGAAGGATTTATATGGAATGCTTCGCAGACAACTGCTGATAAAAACAAAGCAGAGTTTATCTTAAGCAATCAGTTCTCTGGTGATGGTGTTTCTGAATACTATGATACAAAGATTAAACTCTATGAAAATCGTTATAGTTCATGGACAATATTGACCCAAATTGGTCTGCCCTTGCCAGACACGGATGAAAGGCAGGTCGTTATGGCTTGCTTTGATGAGCAAAATGGCGAAAATTATCGTGGGTTGCTGATTCGCGGTGAAGGCAATGCGCTCCAAGTGATATTGGGGAACAATCGTACATTCATGCTGCCACTTTTGCATGGTGATTCCGCTACGCTTGCTATCACCAAGGACAATGAACGATATTCTATTTATCTAAATGGTGAAAAACTCTATGAGAATGAGCAGCTTCCCTGCGATGCCTATTCCGGCACGCTCCTCCTCGGCTGCGAAGAACTTGCCCCCGGCGGGGAGAAGTTCCGCTTCTCGCCTACGCGCGTGCTGAACCTCGAAGTCTATGACAGCGTGCTGACGGAAAGCGAAATCCTTGCGTGGCAGCCGGAAGACCTGCCCGAAGCGCCCAAGCCGCTCGGTATCGGCGTGAAGGACGCGGCGGAAGTCTACACGCTTCCGGAGCAGTTCGTCGGCGGCGACGAAACGTATCGTCAGGCGTCGTATCTCGATACGCAGACGCGGCTGTTTGCCTCCACTGCGACGCGCTTCACCCTGCTGACCAGCGTCGCGCCGAGTGAAAATCCCGGCAATGGCGTGTTCCTGTCCTGCTTCGATGAGAATGCCAAGAACTATCGCGGGCTGCTGATCCGCCAGCTGGACAACGCGCAGATCAACATCGTTTTCGGTCAGAATGTCGGCGTGACTGTGCCGGGCGAATTTGACCGCGAAATGCATATCGCCATCGTCAAGGACGGCGCAAGCTACCGCATCTATGCGGATGGTCTGCTCGTCGCCGAAGCCGAATCGCCCGCCGAAAGCTATGACGGCACGCTGCTCATCGGCGCCCAGCGCGACGCGGACGGCAATATCTTCCGCATCAGCAAGACGCGGGTGAATCACCTGTCTGTCTACGCGGGCGTGATGGCAGAAGCGGGCATTGCGGCCTACGACTTCGCCGCCGCGCCGCTGCCGCCGGAAATGGTTGCGGAATCCGCCGCGTACACCATGCCCGGCGCATTCGTCGGCAACGGCAGTGACCGTGCGCTCGACACGGGCGTGAAGCTCTACGACGTCGCGACGAAGGACTGGACGCTCGACACCGTCATCGACGTGCGCAAGGGCGTGAATAACGGCGTCTACATGTCCTGCTTCAGCGAGGAAACCGGGCATTACCGAGGCTTCATGCTCCGGCAAGACAATGCCGATACGCTCACAGCCTACGTCGGCAATAGCGTCGGCGTCACGGTGGATTTGCCACAGGGCACGTCGCTGATGCACCTCGTGGTCGTCAAATCCAGCAGTCAGTACACGATTTGGCAGGACGGCGAGCTTGTCCAGCGTGTCGAAAGCGCCTGCGATAACTACGACGCGACGCTCCTCCTTGGCGCACAGCGCGATGCGGATGGAAACCTGTTCCGCTTCTCGAACGCGGGCATCCGGACGCTGAACATTACGGACGGCGCGCTGTCTGACACAGACGCGGCGACGCTTTCCGCCCCTGTGAAGGACAACAGCCGATTCTAACCCATATCGAAAGAGAGGAATCTTGCGCATGGAACAGACACGACGGGCGAGGCTGACCGGATTGATGGCGGCACTGCTGACCGTAGCGGCGATTCTGTGGACGCTGTTTGCGTCCCCGTCCATCGGGGTGGTGGCGGATGGCAGCTATGCTTCGGCGGCGGAAGGGCTTGCGCTGCGCTATGCGGAAGAGAGCATCCCGACCGGGCAGCGCGTGGAGGAATTCGCCTATGAGGACACGGCGTATTCCACGCTGTTATTCGCTTCCCGAACCTCCGTCGGCGCGGCGGTTGCGCTCATCCGGCTGGCGACACACCCGTTCGATCTGAACTTCAGCACGCGCTATTTGGCGGTCGTGTATGCGCTGCTGATGGGCTGGGGCGCGTACCTGCTGGCGAACGGGCTGGCGCGGCGGTCGCGCACGGCGGCGATTCTTGCGACGCTCGGACTGCCGCTTGCGCTGGCGAATCCCGCCGTCATCGGCTATTTGAACAGCCTGTATGCGGTCGGCGCTTCCATGGCATATTTGCTTCTTTTCCTCGGCGCGACGGTTTATTGCCTGTGCCGGGAAAAGGGATGCGGCGTTCAATGGACGCTGCTGGTGCTTTTTGCGGCGCAGCTGATGCTGCGTACCATGGCGCAGATGATGGCGCTGCTGCCCGCAGCGGTGCTGGCGGTTGTGCTGTGCGCTGTGCATAGCTGCCCCGGCAAGGCGGAGCGACCGCTTCATGCGGCGTGTATGCTGATTGCAAGCCTGATGTGCGTGAGCGGCCTGGTCACAGGCTGGCAGGCGGACGACACGGTGCATTCCGCTGCCGCGAACTACCTTGCGGTGTTTCAGGGCTATCTGCCCGCATCGGAGAAGCCGGAGGAGACGCTGGAAGCACTCGGCTTGCCCGAAAGTTACCTCGCGGACATTGGCAAAAGCTACTATGAACCTTCCGAAAATTTTGTGAACGATCCGCGGGATGCGGAGAATGCCGCCCTGCTGAACGAAAATATTTCGCTGGGGAAACGGGTGAAATTTGCGATTCAGCATCCGGCAGTCGTTCGCGCCATGATGGATAAAAACCAAAGCGCTTTGCAGAACGCGGACAGCTGGTATTTGGCGGACGATGCGGGAAATGCCGTTTCATCACGTTCGCCGCTGCATACCGTGCTGGAAACCATTTTCGGGCGTGACCATCACGCCATTTCCTGCTGGTGCTTGATTTGCGCGGCGCTCCTCGTGCTGCTGCTGCCCATTGTGCAGCGGCAGAGCGCATCCGTGATGCTCTGCGCGTTTCTGTTGGTGGTACTGCTTGGCACGATCGGCTATCTGCCGCTGACCCTTGTGCTGACGGGCGGCATTGACTTGTTGACCGTGAAGCCGCTGGCGTTCCTGCTGGGCGGTTTGATGGTGCTGGTGAGTTTCGCCTCCGGCGCGGTGGTCCTTCGCCGTCTGATGGCGTGGCTGAGCGTGAAGGACGCGAAATTGGCGCTGCCGCCCTGCTCGGCGGGCGCGTCCGGCGGACTGCTGGCGTATCTCCGTAAAATCCGCGTGACGCAAAAGGGGACGGTCGCCATTGTTGCATTGGTTTGCGTGGCACTCTGCTGCTGGCAGCTGCTTCCGGCAGAGCACATCGGCGGCGTGAACAACGGCGACTTCGGGCGTATGATGGAACAAATCGACCTGTACTGGGCACAGCCGCAGCTCGATGATGAATCGACGCAGCTTGAGTGGGGTGTCGTCGAGGATTACTCCTACCGTGAGCCGTTCCATCCGGCGCGCTTGACCTCCATAGATCCCACGTATTCACTGATTTTCCCGTCGATGCTCGTGCGCTTCATCACCTTGCTGACGGGCGGCAATTACTCCACGCAGGTGCAGGCGTTCATCCTGCTGGCGCTGGTGATGGCGGCGTTGCTGCTGCTCGTGCACGACCTGTATCCGCTGCTGGGCAAGCTGACGCTTCCGGCAGGGCTGATTGTTGCGTGTATGCTGCTGGGCGAAAATTACCTCGCATGGTACAACTCGCTCTTCGGCGAAACGATGATTCCTGTCGGCTTGATGCTGACCATTGCGTGTACGGTTCACTTGGCGCTGATGCCACGCGGCAGCCGGAAAAGCTGGCTGTGGATGATTCTGCTTGCCATCAGCGTGCGATTTCTCTGCACTGCCAAGGCACAGATGGCGCTGGCGCTCCCGGCGGCGATTGTTCTGCTGATTGTCTTTACCGTCTATCATCATCCGCAGGCGAAAAAGCCGCTGATTGCGTTTTCGCTGATGGGCGCGCTGCTGTGCGGGCTGGTCAGCGTTGACACGCTCGGCGTGTACCGCAAAAATCAGGGGGTGTCCGAAAAGCAGACCATCTGGCAGAGCGTGTTTTACGGCGCGCTGATGATTGCCGACGACCCGGACGCAGCCATGGAAGAGCTGGGCATTCCAGCGGAAATGAAGGCGGACATCGGCAAGCACGCGTACTATCCGAACAGCGAGTACGTTTATCCCATTGAATCGGACGAATTGCAGGAGAAATTCTATGACCATGTGACGACGATGACGCTTGTGCGCTACTATCTGCGCCATCCGAGGGACATGCTGACAATGATGAACCGCGCGGCAAAGGAATCCGTCACATTGAGCACGTCGTTCATGACCTACACGGACGCGCTGTACAGCGACAATCGTCCGCTGCACCGCATGAACCTCTGGTGTAATCTGCGCAGCATCTTCGCGGCGCGCGCGTTCTGGGTGTATGTGCTGCTCTACGGCACGGCGGGCGTGTTCTGCCTGACGCTGATTTGCCGCAAAAAGACGCAGAAGCAGACAAAGCTGCTGGCGATGCTGTTCCTGTGCGTAATGTTCGTCGGCGTAATGCAATATCCGCTGTCGGTCATCGGCAACGGCTTTGCAGACAACAATAAACAGATGTATACCTTTATGCTCTGCCACGACTTGCTTGTTGTGGCGGCAGGCGTGGTGCTTGTGCGGCGGCTGATTCCGGCGCGGCGCACGGCGGAAAATGCAATCAGGGAGGAAGCAGACCATGAGCCGCAAGAAGAATCTGCTTGATTATCTCGCACTGACGCTGTTTATCATGTGCATGGGCTTGGCGCTCAGCGCCAGCCTCGAATATGTGACGCGCGCGACGGAACGGGAATATCTCGGACAGGGAATCTGGGCGCTGAGTATGGCGGGGCTGTCGCTCCTTGCACTGCTGCTGGGGCGGATTTCGCGCAAGTGCGGGCAGAAGATGCAGCCGCTTCCCAAAAACATCGTAATGATTGCGCTCGGCGCGGTGCTGGTGGGCGTTGGCGTGTATCTGCGCCTGTGGGTGATTTGGAACATCCCCGTTGAGCCGGATTCGGACTTTGAGACGTACTACCGCATGGCGAATCACCTGCTGAATGATACGCTGATGTCCGCCGAAGGAGCGGTCGACCGCCGCTATATCGCGCTCTACCCGCACACCATCGGCTTCCCGATGCTCATCCTGTGGCCGACGTTTGCTATTTTCGGCGCGTCGGTGCGCAACGCGCTGTACGCAAACCTTGTGTGCAGTGTGATTTCCATCCTCTTGGCGGGGCATATCGCTCGGCGAATCGCGGGGCGCACGGGCGCGCTGGTGGCGGTGGCGCTGATGAGCCTGTGGCCGTCACACATCCTGTTCAGCAACATGGTTGCCACCGAACCGTCCTTCACGATGCTGATTCTGCTCGCGGCGGACATGATGACGAGTATTCTTGACCGCCGCAAGGGCAGCCTCTACGATGTTGCGCCTTCTCGGATGCTGGGCGTGATGGCGCTGCTGGGTATCGTACTGGCGATTGCGGGCGCAATCCGCCCGATGGCGGTCATCCTGCTCGCGGCGTACTGCGTGGCGCAGCTGTGCGTCACGGGCGACCCGATGAACGAAATCCGTGTGGAGGGCGCGCGCTACGCCACGAGCCAGCCAATCGTCTGCATTGTGCTGGTGCTGGTGTGCTACCTCGTCACGGGCAGCGTCATCAGCCGCGCGATTTCTGACGTCATCGGCGAGCAGCCCGCGTCGGGGCTGTACGCGTCCGGCTACAACCTCATGGTCGGCTTGAACACGCAGTCGAATGGCTTGTGGAACGAGACGGACAGCGAATTCTTCGCGCAGGCGTATGACGCTACGAAGTCCGCGACGGGGGCGCATCAGGCGTGTATGGAAGTGGCGGCGCAGCGCATCCAGTCGGAGCCGGAAAATGTGCTGAACCTGATGGTCTACAAGTTCCGCGACCTGTGGCGAACGGATGATTTTGGCATTGACTGGAATCTGCTCTGGACGGAGCAGCAGGGGACGCTGACGCCTGAACTGCGCAGCCTGCTGGAGAGCATCCGTCCCATTGGGCGCGTGATGTACATGGCGGTGCTCTTGTTCGCAGCGCTGGGCGCAATGGAGGCGTGGCGGCGGCTTGCCCCGAACGCCATGATTCTCATTTGTATGCTCTTCTTCCTTGGCACGGCGCTGAGCCATATGCTGCTGGAAACGCAGGTGCGCTATCATTACAACATGATTCCGTTCCTGATTCTGCTGGCGGCGTGGACAGTTCGCTCGTGGAGCAAGACTGCCGCGGAGAAAGAAGACATCCGCGTGATTTATGTGGATCGCCCCGAAAACGCCGAAGAGAAGAAAGACAACATTCATTTCGACATGGCGAAAGCGATTGCGGAAGGGCACATCCACGTTTCCGTGACAGAGAACGTCGCACGCACGGAAGAAGCATCAAAAATGGAAGATTCGGCGAAAAGTAGTGTGGAAAACACCTAATACTATTTCCAGATTCAACTGCGCCATCTGCTTGCGCCTTTTTCGTTCTGGCGTCCGCTCACTCCATTTAGCGTAGCGCTGCTACGCTGCATTTCGTTCCCGTTAGCCAGAACGAAAAATTCGCCGCGCATCTTGGCGCATTTTCATTTGGAAATAGTATAAAATATTCGCCGTTCTCGTTTCTGGCTATTGCGAAAATTTACGAAAGATGATAGAATAAATTGAACAATGTGTGAAGAAAATTCACCGGCAAGGGTGCGGCGCCGCCTTTTATGACAATACAGAGAAGAGGGCTTGCAGGTATGACGAATCGCGAACAAAAGCTCCTGCCGTCGGCACGGCAGTTGACCTCCGTGCGTCGGACGTCGAACCTGAATTCCTTGACGGGACTGCCAGAGAGGCTGGACTTCTTGCGGCAGGTGCAGCAGCTGTTGACGGAGAAGAAACTGAACGGCTGGTGCGTACTGTCCATCGACATAGAACATTTCAAACTGTTCAATAACTGGTATGGTCAGGTACAGGGGGACGAGCTGCTGCACACAATCGGGCATCAGCTGGCGCTGCTTGCGAAGGAAAACAACTATATCGCCGGGTATTTTGGCGGCGATGACTTTTTCCTGTGTATGCCGGATGATGACAAGCGGGCGCAGGCGGTATATGACCTGATTTTCCACTGCATCGAGGATTATCAGCAGCTTGACGGCTTTCTGCCGCTGCTGGGCATCTGCCCGGTGGATGAGCACTCCGACGATATCAGCGTGCTGTGCAACAATGCGCAGATTGCGTCCGGGGCGGTCAGGGGCAAGCTGAATCACCGCATCTGCCGCTTTTCCGAGCAGATTATGCAGCAGCTGGAAAAGCATCAGCGCCTGCTCAGCGACGTGCGCATCGGCATCCAGCGCGGCGAATTTACGTTCTATCTGCAGCCCAAATGCAACAGCCTGACGGGCAACATCGTCAGCATGGAGGCGCTTGTCCGCTGGAATCACCCGGAAATGGGGCTTGTGTCGCCAAGCCGCTTCATCCCATTGCTGGAAGAAACCGGGCTGGTGACGGATTTAGACCGCTACATTTGGGAGAGTGTCTGCCGCACAATGAGCGGCTGGATTCACGACGGCAAGCATGTCGTGCCGATTTCGGTCAACGTGTCCATCACGGATATGAAGGCAATGGACGTTCCTGCGCACTTCCGCGAGATGGTCAGACGCTATGACCTCAAATCGGAGCTGATTCGCGTGGAAATCACCGAGACGGCGTTCGCGGAGAACAGCAATCTCGTGCGCGAAGCCATTGACCGCCTCCACCAGTATGGATTTACTGTGCTGATGGACGACTTCGGCAGCGGCTATTCATCGCTCAATATGCTCAAAGATACGAACGTAGATGTGCTGAAGCTGGACATGAAGTTCATCGAGATGAACGTGGAGAACCGGCAAAAGGGCATCCAAATTGTGGATTCCGTTGTCAATATGGCGCACAAGCTGAATATGACGATTATCGCCGAGGGCGTGGAGACGAAGGAACAGGTCGATATGCTCAAAACGATGAACTGCATCTACGGGCAGGGCTACTATTTCTATCGCCCGCTCCCGGTGAAAGATGCCGAGCGCCTGCTGAGCATCATTGTGCCGGAGGATTACCGAGATATTCAGCGTTTCTCCGGCGTATCGCCGATACCTGCTGTGCCCAGTCAACAGTGGAACACAACGCCGGAGATTGAGCGCGATGTGATTGCGACGCTGGACAGTGCGTATCTGCTGCTTGCCCGGCTGAATCTCAACACGGGCGAATGCCAGCCGCTCAAGCGTACGCCGCCGCTGCCGGATGCGCAGATGCCGTTTTCGCGCTTCAGCAACGATTTGGTGCGTCAGCGGCTGATTCACCCGGAGGATTTGGACGACTACCAGCGGTTTATGGCGCTGGCACACCTGCAGACGGAGATATTCAGCGGGCGGCGGCACATGGACTTCCGCTTCCGCTTGTCTGATGGCAAGCGCTTCAACTGGGTGGAGCTGTCTGTCCTGACCAGCCGCGGCTACACGCAGCAGGAGCCGTGGACACTACTGTGCATCCGCCGGACGGACGACATGGTGAACATGGAAGCCGACCGCCACTATCAGCGTGAACTGGAATACTACTGCAACTGCGACGCATTGACGGGGCTGTTCAACCGCATGAAGTTTGAGAAGGATGTTTCGCTGCTGAACGAGGAACACCCGGATACCATTGAATGCGTTTACATTGACGTCGTTGGTCTGCACGAAATCAACAACCACTTGGGTCATCAGACAGGCGACAGTATGCTGTGCATGGTGGCGGGCACAGCGCGGAGTTTCTTCCCGAACGACTGGCTTTACCGCATCGGCGGCGACGAGTTCGTCATTCTCTGCTGCAACCGCAAGCATGACGAAGTGTTGCTGGCAGTGGAAAAACTGCGCATGACGCTTCGAGGCGCGGAGTACGAGATTTCCGTTGGTGTGCAGCAAGGCACGGGGCGAGAGAATGTGCAGAACATCGTCAACCGTGCCGAGGATGCTATGCGCCGCGACAAAGAAGCGTATTATCAGCAGAACGGTCAGGAACGCCGGATGCGCTCACTGAACGAAAAACTGGAACGCCTGATGCAGGAAAAGCAGGATGCAGACCAGTTCATCCGCGTCATTGCGCCGGAATACATTGCGGTGTACCTCATCAACTTTGCGCAGGATTCCTTCCGCAAAATCCTGATTCCAGATTTCTTCCGCGACATGCTGGACAAGTGCAACGGCTCGTTCCGCCGCGCGATGCTGGAATATATCCGGCTCTACATAGCCCCGGAGGATCAGGAAGAGTTTGAGTCGCTGACATGCGCGCAGATTGTGCGGGAGCGCCTTGCGAGGGAAGGCACAATTGACGAACATTACAAGCGCAGCGACGGTATGCCGATTCACCTGCGGATTATGGCGTGCGATGGACTAAATAAGGAAGAAAGCATCTGGATTTTTGCGAAGGATACGGAGGCAACCTGATTGTAGAAAAAATGCGCATCAGCATGATGAAAACACGGCTGGTGCGCGTTTTTTTACAATTCAGTGATTGCAGTTTGCGCGAAAATGCTGTATAATGTTTGATGGTAAATAATAATGAGGAAAGTATTTGGAGGAACGAACTGTGCCACTCAAGCCTGTTTTTGATAAAGCGCCGCTGACGATGCTGACCAGTCAGCCCCTGCGCGCCGGTCAGGTGCGCGTGAACCTGCCTGCTTTGACGCGCCTGTATGCGCAAGTGGAAAATCGCCGTGAGCCACTGCTGCTGGAAGGCGCGTTCCGTCTGGCGTGCCTTGTGAAGGCGGATGCGATGCAGTCGCCCGCAGTCAAGGCGATTCGGGAAGCCGCCGCCGCTCAGCGGGAGGATGGCTCCTTTGCGCTGACAATTGAGGATTCGGTGTATGTCCTGCGCGCGGTGTGGGCGCTGTATGAAGCGGAAGCGAAGAAGGAAGATTTGACGGTGCTGCTGCGCTGGTTCCAGTGGGCGGCGAAGCAGTGGGACGACATTGCGGCGGACGAGTACGTCCGCGCGTTCCCGGCGGATCTGCTCGAACTGCTGGAAAAGGTCTACCGCATCACGGGCATTCCTGCCATGCTCAAACTTGCCCGCACCCTGTCCGCCAGCACGATGAACTGGAGCGGTGTTCTGACCGCGACGCCGATTCAGACGCCCGTGAGCAAAGCTGTTTCAGCAGAAGAACTGGACGCCGGTCTGAAGAAGGAAAACGGTGATTTGGAGGGCTACTACACCCGTTTGGCACTGACGACGAATGCGGCGGCACTGGCGGATGGCGCTCGTGCGGCACTGGCGCGCGGCTGGCTCAACGGCTCGGCGACGGAGATGAACGCCGCAAAAACGGGCTGGGAGAAAATCAGCCGCTATCACGGCGCGATCTGCGGTGGACTGACCGCAAATCCGATGCTTGCGGGCGGCAATCCCAGCACGGGCATTTTCAATGATACCTTGGGCGCATGGGCGGAAGCGTTTGTGTGCGCAGGCATGGGCGCGCACGCAGTTTGGGCGTGGGATGAGCTGGAACGGCTGGTGTTTAATGCGCTGCCGGCGTGCGTGGAGGAAACACGCGTGCAGCTGGTGCAGCGCGTCAACTCGCTGGCGGCGCAGGAGACTCAGCAGGGAAGTTTCGCGCTGACGCTCGGACGCCTTGCGCGCGGCTATGCGCTGGCGATTCAGTCCGCCGTGACCGCATGGGTGGACGGCTTCGCGGTCAATATGCTCATTCCCGGCAAATACGCCGTCTGTGACAGCAAGATGGTGCTGACTATCGACGCGCAGGGCGAGCGCTACGCCATCAAGATGCACATGAAGAACGACCAGAAAGCGTTTTTCCACATGCGGCTTCCGGCGTGGGCATCGTCGTCCGAAATCCTCGTCAACGGTGCGCCGACGGCGGAATACCGCTTGGTGGATGGCTGCATCGGCATCGAGCGCGTTTGGCACGACGGGGACGAAATCGTCGCCATGCTGGAACAGCCCGTCATGCGGCACAACAGCGCTTATCATCAGGCAACGTACCTCACACGCGGCCCGCAGGTGTTGGCGCTCTCGGCGGACGGCGACTGGGCATATGCGCTGTGCGGCAATGGCAAAGTGACCGAAAACGGCGTGACCGCCCCGTTTGCGCCGATTGCGTGGAAAAAAGGAAACAATGCCCCAGTGGATGTGCCGGTGCTGCCGGAACTGACGGGCGACATTCGTGCGCTGCCGCTGACGCCGTATGCGGATACGCCGGTGCGCATTGCGCTTTTCCCGCGGGGGGATAAGGCATGACGAGCATCCGCCTTGCCCCGATGGCAGGCATTACAGACTGGCCGTTCCGCGTCCTGTGCTTTGAGCAGGGCTGCGATGTAGCGACGACGGAGATGGTCAGCGCGATGGGCTACCTCTACGCGCCGCGCAATCATCCTGCGACCGTTTCTCTGATTGAACGCCGGGACAGCGAGGGCAAACTGCTTGTGCAGATTTTCGGCAAAGAAGCGGATTTGATGGCGCGTGCGGCGGAAGAGCTGTCCGCCATGGGGCGCTTCGACGGCGTGGACGTGAACATGGGCTGTCCGGCGCATAAGGTCGCCGCATCCGGCGAGGGAAGCGGGCTGATGCGCACGCCGGAAAACGCAGAAAAAATCCTCCGTGCGGTCTGCAAGGCGAGCCATCTGCCCGTGTCGGTCAAGATGCGCCTTGGCTGGGACGACGAGCATATCAACGTCGTGGACATGGCGAAAATGGCGGAGGACTGCGGTGCGTGCGAGATTGCCGTACACGGTCGGACGCGGATGCAGCAGTACAGCGGTCACGCGGACTGGACGTATGTGCGCAAGGTAAAGGAAGCCGTGCATGTGCCGGTGATTGGCAACGGCGACATTTTCACGGCGGATGACGCCGCCCGCCACTTGGAGGAAAGCGGTGTGGACGGACTGCTGATTGGGCGCGGCGCGCTGGGCAATCCGTGGCTATTCCGTCAGGTGAAGCAGCGGCTGTCTGGCGAAAATGTGACCGAGCCGACCGTTCAGGAGCGCGTGGAAACCGCCCTGCGCCACTATGACATGCTGCTGCAATGGAAGCCGGAACGCGTGGCGGTGAATGAAATGCGCAAGCATGTCGGCTGGTACGTCAGCGGAATGCGCGGCGCGGCACAGCTGCGGGCGTCTATCAATCTGGTTGAAGACCCGAACGAAGCAAAAGATATGCTCCGCGCCTTTGCGGAAAGCGCGGAATAATCACCCGCCCTTGCGTGTGTTTCTAAATTCGCCCGGCAGCATTTTCGGCATCTTTTCTTGCACTTCCGCGTCTTCAAACCTCGATTTACCGCCAGTAAACCTTCGGTTTTCATCCTTGAATTGCAAGAAAATCTGCTCGAAACTGCACCGGTCTCATTTTAGAAACACACTCTTAATGAAAGGAACGTGAAGATTAATGCGGAAACTGCACTCGCTGATATCGCTCCTGCTGGTGCTGCTGATGCTTGCACCCTGTGCGCTGGCGGATGCGCCGCTGCTGCAAGCCGCGTCGGACTGGAATTTGGCGGATACGCCCCTGTCGGTTACGCTGTCCATCAGCCTTCAAGCACATGCGCCTTTTGATGAGACGCGCACGGCGATGCTTGACCGTGTACTTGCGCCGCTGTCGCTGAATTTGTATGCGGCGGACGGCGAAAGCGGCGTTTCCGTGCTGATGAACGGCAACGAACTGCTGACGATGGCGCAGAAGGGCGACGCAGTGCAGTTCTCCTGTATGCCGAACGTTTCCTATGCGTCGCTGGACGGGAATGCGCTGGAACTGCTGCTCGGTACGACGTCGGATTCCATCGACCTGCGCGCTGTTGACGGTACGTTCGAGAAGTGGATTGACGACGGCTGGGTGCTGTCCAACGCGATTCTGGAGCCTTTCGCGGAGTACGGCAAACGCAAGAGCGTCAAGACGACCATCAAGGACATGGGGCTGGCGCGCTCCTGCACGGATTATACCTTCTCCAAGTCGAAACTGGAGGAAATGCAGCAAACGCTTTTGTCCCTCTGCCCGGAAGGTGATTTGCATGACCTGATTGCGTCGCTGACCTTCTCCGGCACGCAAAAGCTGCGTGTTTACCGCACAGAGGACGAAGTGCCGCTGCGTGTGGAGTACAACGGCGTCTGCGGCGTGGACGGCAAGCTGCGCACGGTCAAGCTCGTCTGGCGCACAAAGCGAGAGAACGGCGAAACACGCGATGAAATCACGCTGACGTCCCCCGCAAAGAGCGGCACGGACAAGAACACGCTGGATTTTGAGCGTATTATGACCTTTTCCAGCGGCAAAATCACCATGCAGGGCACTTGCTCCTACAAGGTGACGGCGAGCAAGCAGACGACGCAGACCGAGGTCACGTTTGACTTGACGAACCGCTTGGAGAATGACAGCGACAACGTGAGCGGCAGCGTGGCTATCAAGCGGCAGCTGCCGGGCGAAGATTACGCCACGAAGCGCACCATCACGCCGAATGTCGTCCTGTCCGGGAACGCAGAAGCGCCGGAAATCAGCGGGACAATCGGCTATCAGGAAGAAAAGCGCTACGGCACGACTGAAGAATGCGTGATTACGCTGCGTGCGGCGCGTGCAAGCGAATCCATGTGGAAGGACACCGCGGCGACGATGGAACTGTCCACGCTCAGTGCGGAGACACTACAAAATCTGCGCAGCCAACTCAGCGGCGCAATTGTGACTGCCATCGTCCGCCCGCTGATTCAGGTTCTCAGCGCGGAGGACGCGGCATTCTTCTTCTACGAAATGTCGGATGAGGACGTTCAGACCATTCGGCAGGCGGCAGAATCCGCCGTCGAAATCGAATGACACCCGATAAGGAGGGTAAACCCATGCTGAAACGAATCCTGTCTGTCCTGCTCTGCGCGGCGCTGCTGCTTGGCGGCACGGCGCTTGCTGCCAAAGAGGATGACTATACGCTCCCGGAACTGCTCTACCAGCAGTTTGCTGTGCAGGATTACCCCATTCGAGGCTCAGTTGCGGTTACGGCGTCCGGCACGGCGTCGTGGCTGGATTTCCTGCTGCCGCTGACGGCTTCGACGCTGCATGTGCGCCTGCTGAATCTGGAGGACAGCGACGATTTCCAGTATCAGGTGTTTTCGCAGGATGACAGCGGCAGCCAGCAAGGCTTGACGCAGCTGTACCGAGTGGGCGACACGCTGTACCTGCGCACGGATGTGCTGCCGGATGTGCTGCTGTCCATGCCGATGGCGGAATCGGGAAAGAGCAATCCATCGTTCTACTCTGTGCTGGCGGAGATGATGGCGCAGCCTGACATCCTCTGGGAAAGCATGTGGCAGCCGGCGCTGGAGGAATATCTGAACGAACTGGAGCTGTGGCTGGCGGATTACGCCGCTGAACCCGACACGATGACTGAAAACGGCGAGCTTGTCATGCGCGTCAGCTATGTGATTCCAGCGGATGACGTGAAAGAACAAACGAAGCTGATGTGGAAGCAAGCGCTCTATGACGAGACGCTGCTGACGCTTTTGCGTCCGATGATGACGGAGGAGCAGCAGGCGGCCTACCTCAATCCGGCGCTGGGCTACTTCTACGATGCCTGCATTGACGCCCTGCCGCTGTCGGGCGATTTGCGCCTGTCACGCAAGTTCTCCGCGCGTGGCGATACGCTGTCCGTGGCGGTGGCGCTGCCTCTGCCGCAGAATGCGTGGGGCTACACGACGCTGACCTTCCGGCAGGAGGGCAGCACGACTGCGCTTGTGCTGAACAGCGCGACGCAGACGCTGACATTCAGCATGGCGTCGGCGGACGGCAACCAGAACGCAATTACGGGCAGCATCAGCAGTGTACCCGCCGCGTTCGTAACGGACGCAAAGACGCTGCAGGCGAAATTCACCTTGACCAGCCAGCATTCCGAAACGCAGGACAGCGACGGCACACGCCATGATGACAGTGCGTGGACGCTGACCATCGAGCCGGACACCGACGGCGCGGAAGCAGCGGATTTGGTGACGTTTGAGCCGATTACGGCGGAACTTTCCCTCCAGTACAGCACCGAAAGCAGGGAAGGCGCGCCGATTCAGCTGCGCGTGATTGCCGCGCTGCACATGGCGGAAGCGGACGTCGGCGTGAAGATGGCACTGCGCACAACGAGCCGCTGGAACGCCCTGACCCTGCCGACGCAAGGCGCGGAGGACGTGACGCGCATGGATACCATGCGCGCTGTGCAGCTGCTGACGACGGCATCGGACAACCTGACGCGGCTGATTGCAGGCGGCAGTGCGCCGGCAGCTACGACCGCGCCGGAACTGCCCACACCTGAACCGAATACGACACCCGTCCCATCGCTGACGGGAGAATAATCAGCAAAATCGCCGCAGTGCATCACAAACTGCGGCGATTTTTGTCGGAAAGGGAGAAATGCTCATGCGGAATGCGCGCGCACTTCAGCGGATTGCCATCATTCTCGCGGTTTTGTTTGCGCTGTCGCTGCTGCCGGTGATGGCGGTCGCGTTCTACAATCACCCGCGCGCGGACGACTACACCTACGGCGCGGTGCTGCGCAAGGTCATCGACGCAGGACAGGGGCTGCCGGAGGCTGTCGCAGCTATTGCCGCCTACGTCCGGAGCACCTACGCGCGCTGGCAGGGGTCGTTCAGCGCGGTGATACTGTTCACGCTTCAGCCGGGCGTGTTTTCCGACAATGCCTATTGGCTGACGACCGCCCTGACGCTCCTGCCGCTGCTGCTTGGCACGGGGATGCTCCTGCGTCAGCTGGGGAAGATGCTCCATGCGCCGCGTGCAACGGTTGTGCTGATTTTCTTGGCGCTCATGACGCTGAGCATCCAGCTTGTGCCGGATTTGAACCAGACGTTCTACTGGTTCAACGGCGGATGCTACTACACACTCTATTACGCGCTTTCGCTGATGCTGCTGACGGGCACCCTGCGGATTTGCACCGACGGAAAGTGCCGCGCCGGGCGGACTGCATTGTGCATGTTGCTTGCGTTCTTTATCGGCGGCGGCAACTACACGACCATCCTCGTTACGCTGATTCTGCTGATGCTCCTGCTTCTTGCGCTGCTTGTGCGGAAAAACCCCGCTTGGCGGCAGATATTGCTCGTCATGGTCGCGCTGCTGACTGCGTTCGCTATCAACGCCGCCGCACCCGGCAACCGCGTCCGTGCAGCGACCATCCCGCGCTCGATGGATGCGGTTCCCGCGATTCTCTACTCCTTCGACCGGGCGTGGGTGCGCGTGTTGGGCTGGTTTGGCTGGCCGCAGGGAATTGCCATTGCGCTTTTTGCTCTGCTGATGTGGGATTTCGTCGGGCAGTGCGGGTTGAAATTCCGCTTTCCACTGCTGAAAAGCGCGCTGGCGTATGCCATCTTTTCGGCGCAAATGACGCCGTCGCTTTTTGCAATGGCGAATGTCGGGCCGGGGCGGCAAATCGACATCTACTACTATGCGTATGGCTGGCTGCTGCTTTGCTGGACGTTCCTCTGGATCGGCTGGCTGCGGAACAGCCGAATCGGCACGAAAATCGACGCGGCGCTTTCGTACCTGACGCGCCATTCCGCCGCAATCGCCGCCGCTCTGTCGCTTGCGCTGGTGCTGACGCTGCCATCTGCGCATCCGACGGCGGGTGCAAGTCCGACGAGCGTTGCAGCGGCGAAAGCGCTCATCAGCGGCGAGGCGCAGACGTATCATCAGCAGTACACCGAAACCCTCCAAACGCTGCGTCAGCCCGGCGAAATTTGCGAAATCCCGGATGTTGTGGTCTGTCCGGCGTTCCTGAACCCGCTGGGGCTGGCGGACGATGGGCAGTCGGGCTACTGGGTGAATCAGGCGCTGGCGAACTATTTCGGGCATCAGCAGGTCATCCGCATTGAACAAACGCCATAAAGAAAGGGGACTGCCCGCGATGGACAGCCCCCGTTTTTATGCCTGTGGGAAAATGCGTTTGTTGACGAAGAAAAACACCACCGCAGAAATCGTGCCGTTGAAGAAGAGCGTGCCGAGCGTGTACACCCAATCCGGCACGAACTTCGCCACTACCGCGACCCAGACGCAGTTAATCGAGTTCACCAGGCAGGTAATCACGATGAACGCAAGCGCATACAGCAGCAACTGCCGCGCGAGATGCCCTTTGGCGCGGAAAACGTACTTGCGCTGAAGCGGAAAGTTCACGCATTCGCCAAGTACCATCGCCGTCATGTACGCGCACAGGTACGGCAGCCCGCCATGCGCCGTGTCGTAGCCGAAGATGTTCCAGCGGAAGGTTTCGCCCAGCAGCGTCATTTCGATGCCGGGCCAGCCGAAGTCGCGCATTGGCAGAAAGGCGAATGCGCGCGGCAGAAAGAGCAGCAGCACATATTTCAGCACTGTCACGACGCCGGAGACAATCAGGTACAGCCCGCCCTCGCGCAGCCACGCCGGGCAGCGGGATGAATGCGGCTGGCTTGTGTCCGCCATGAAAAGCCTCCTCAGCGATAGATTTTCCGCTCGTGAACGTCCTCAATGCCGGAAAGACGGTGGAAGAACGTGTTGATGATGTCGCGCCATTCACGGGCGTTGTGCAGCTGCCGCCCGATGCGCTCATCTACTAAAGCACGGTCAAAATCGGGCAGCGGCAGCGCTTTCAGGATGCTCGCAGCGCGCTCCACCCATTCATAGCCCTCAAAATGGTCGTCGTAAATTCGCTGGATCAGCGTCCGCCCGTCGCGCATCTTGAAGGTGTACGGCAAGCGGTGGAAGAAGAGCAGCAGCTCATCCGGGCAGGTCTGCATCGATTCAAAGCGGCGGCGCAGTGCTTCCGGGTATTGCAGAACATAGCCTGTGCCGTCCGCCGTGCGGTCGATGCCGATGGCGTTGCGGTCGGCCTTGTGGTAAGTGCCCCACGCCTGATACTCGTAGCCGTCGGGACTCGGCCCGTAGTGCTGGTTCGGCGTGACCATCCAGCAGATGCCAAGCGGTGCGGTATACTGCTCATAGGCGTGGCGGCTGCCGAGCAGCACATCCGCCAGCGCGTTCTCATCGTCCGGCGCAAAACGATAGGTGAGGCGAATCCAGCGGTGGATGATATCGTCCGGCTGGCAGGCATCGGGATCCCACGCCAGCGCGCCATATGCAAAGAAATTCAGCGCCGCGAAGGGATGCCCGGTCATGCACGCGTCATTACCGAGGTTCGACACCGCCGCCATCGCCATAATGCTGTTGCGCGGCATGTCCGCAAAGAGCTCCTGCCACATTACCGGCATGGCGAAAATGTCAATCTGCTGACCGGTGTACTCCTGCGCCAGCTGCCATTCCAGCGCCAGCTTCGTTTTGGGCATTGCCAGCAGGGTCGGGGAAATCGGTTCGCGGACTTGGAAGTCGAACGGCCCGTTCTTGACCTGCAGAATCACGTTGTCGTCGAACTGCCCATCCAGATAAACGTAATGCTCATATGCTGCCTTCGGACGGTCGGTCTTTTCGTCGCGCCAGTCCTGCTGACAGTTGTAGACGAAACAGCGCCAGACCAGCATTCCGCCGAACGGTTTGAGCGCCCGCGCCAGCATGTTAGCGCCTTCCGCGTGATTGCGCCCGTAGGTGAACGGCCCCGGACGATGTTCGCTGTCCGCTTTGACGAGGAAGCCCGCCAGATCGGGAATCGCTGCGTACACCACTTCCGCCTGATGCTTCCACCACGCCTGCACGCGTTCATCCAGCGGATCAGCCGTCGGGATGCCGTGGCGCATCGGCTGTGAATAGTCGATGGAAACCATCAGCCGCACGCCGAACGGGCGGAAAATCGCCGCCAGCTTCGCCAGATCCGGCAGATCGTCCTCAATCAGCAGCTGTGCCGGGTCGTGCACGTTGACGTTATTGATGCACAGCACGTTCAGCCCGACGGACGCCATCATACGCCCCAGCTGCCGCATCCGCGCGGGGTCGTAGGTCAGCTTGCCGCCTTGGAAGAACAGACTGCGCCCGGAATATCCGCGCTCGACGTTGCCGTCGGCGTTGTCCCAGCAGTTAATCATGCGCAGCGCGTACTGCGGCGCAGAGGAATGATCCTCCGGCAATGCCGCACCCGACGCGAGCGCCATCAGCAGCCAGTAAGCGCCATACAGCAGCCCAGTTTTGCCACCGGAAATCGTCACGTCGTCGCCTTTGCGCACGGCATGGAACCCTTCGCCCAGCGAATCATCCTCGGCAAGCGAAACGTGCAGGTTCGGGGAGAGCGTCGGCAGTGCCTGCGCAAGCTCGAACGCGGCGACTTCGCGTGGGGACGCAAAATCGGCGGGAACATCAGCCGGTAAAAACGGAAGCCACGAAAGCCATTGATTTGCCATAGACAGGATACCTCCTGTAACGTATTTTACAAAAAGTATAGCATATTTCGCCGACTTGCACAACCCAAAACCAGAAAAGGGGAAGAAATTTGGCGAAAAGTTGACTGGGTGACAGGAAAAACACAACTGTGCGTCGAATTGTGCAAAAAACGCCGTTTTTTCAGGCGGCAAGATGGAAAGGATGAGCCGAAAATGGCCTTTACGGTTCACGCGGTGATGCCGGGAGTGTGGCATATTGTGGACTGCATGGGCGTCTGCATGACGCTGCTGGAGGGCGAAAACGCCGCCATGCTGGTTGACACGGGCTATGGCATTGAGGATGTGGCGGACTTCATGCGTCACATGACGGATTTACCGCTGACGGTGTTCCTGACGCACAACCACCATGACCACGCGATGGGGGCACGCTGCTTCCCGGAAACGTACATGCTGGAAGCGGATATGGCGGACTGGCGCATGTTCACGGACGACAAGATGCGCCGTCGGGTGCTGACGCAGGCAATCGGGAAGAACCTGCCGGTGGATGAAAAAACGTTTCTCGCGGGCGAAATTCCACTGCCGAAGGTGATGAAGCCCGGTGTGATTGACTTGGGCGGATTAACAGCGGAAATCATCGAAGCGCCGGGGCACACGCCCGGTTCGGCGGTGGTGTATGTGCCGGAGCGGAAGCTGCTGCTGTCCGGCGACGACTGGAACCCCTGCACATGGCTCTTCTTCCCGCAGGCGCTGGGGCTTCGGGAGTACCGCAGCAACATGCGCGGCATCCAGCAGCTGCCATTCGAGAAAGTCCTCTGTCCGCACCGGGAGGCGCTCTATGACCGCTGGATGTTCGACGACTTCTTCAACGCCTTGACGGATGGCAACCTCCGCGCGGCGGAACCGGTCAATATCGCGCCGTATGAGCAGATCGATACCTGTCAGGCGACGCTGCCGCATGATCAAGTGCTCGTATTCGACTGGGCAAAATCAGGACTGTAAGGAGAAAAAATACCATGAAACAGGATTCCATCCGCATAGCGGCGGATAGTCAGGCGAAGTTCAACAACAACACCGCGTTCTGCATCGGCACGGGGCGCATGGGGCTGGCGCTCCAGCGGGAGTATCAGCAGCAGCTGGCGATGGCGCAGGCGGAATGCGCGTTCACGCACATCCGCGGTCACGGGCTGTTCAGCGACGATATGGCGATTTACCAGCCGTATCAGGATGCGGAAGGAAATTGGCACGAGGGCTACAATTTCACCTACCTTGACCGCGTGATGGATGATTACCGCGCACAGGGCTTGAAGCCGTTCCTTGAATTGGGCTTCATGCCGGAAAAAATGGCGAGCGGCACGCAGACCATCTTCTATTGGAAGGGCAACGTTACGCCGCCGCAGGACGACGCAAAGTGGACGGCGATGGTTCAGGCGACGCTTGCACATTTGGCGGAGCGCTACGGGAAAGACGAAGTGTCCACTTGGCCGTGTGAAGTGTGGAACGAGCCGAACCTGTCGGGTTTCTGGGAAAATGCGGATGAAGAGAAGTATCATCACCTGTATGCGGTGACGGCGAAGGCAGTTAAGGAAGTGCTGCCGGACATGCGCGTCGGCGGCCCGGCAATCTGCGGTGGCGCGACGTCGCAGGACTGGGTGCGCAATTTCCTGCAATTCTGCAAGGAGAATCAGCTGCCGCTGGATTTCGTGTCGCGCCACGCCTACATGGGCGAAACGCCGGAACACCGCGGGCGCTATCTCTACCATACAATGCGCACGGTGGACAGCCTCCTCGCTGAAATGCAGGAGACGCGCGACATTATCGACAGTTTCCCGGAATACCGCGGGATGGAGATGCACATCACCGAGTTCAACACGTCGTACAACCCGTTCTGCCCGATTCATGACACGAACCTGAATGCGGCGTACATGGCGGGCGTGCTGGCGCGGATGGGCGATGTGGCGGCGTCGTATTCCTACTGGACGTTCGGGGATGTGTTCGAGGAGCAGGGCGTGCCGCCGATGCCCTTCCATGGTGGATTCGGCTTGATTGCCAACGGGCAGATTGCCAAGCCGACACTGTGGAGCTTCGCGTTCTTCTCCCATCTGCACGGAACGCCGGTGCACCGCGACGAACACAGCGTGATTGTCCGCAAGGACGACGGCTCGTATGAAGGCGTGCTGTGGAATCTCTGCCGCACCGACCGCGACGAGCTGACCGTGACGATTGCCCTGCCTGCGGGCGGCGAACAGACGCTGACGACGGAGACGGTGGATGAAGTGACGTGCAATCCGCTGAAAGCATGGCATGATTTGGGCGAACCGCGCTCGCTGACGGCAAATCAGCTGCGTCTTTTGCGTCAGGCGGGTCAGCCGGCGGCGGATACGGCGGTGCTTGCGGCGGAAAACGGCGAATGCACGCTGCAAATGACCTTGCGGCAGAACGCCGTCGTGCGCTTTACGCTGTCCGCCAGAAATCAGCAGGGCGATTACGGATACGACTACACTTGGTATCAGCAGCATAGCTGAAATTTGCCCTTGACAACCATGCCCAAATGACGCTATAATATCCTCTGCAATGATGGAAAGAGTACCGGGGATGGATGCGCAAAGAGAGCTGCGGCAGGTGAGAAGCAGCCGGGACATCCGCGGGAACATGGCTCCGGAGCATCACGCGCCTGAACGCCTTTGGGCTGAAGTAGGGTGCGGCGGGTCGCGCCGTTATCCGCAGGATGAGTGATAAATCAGGGTGGCAACGCGGAAAATCCTCCGCCCCTCGGCAAAAAATGCGGGAGGGGCGGTTTTTTTAGGGAATTTTGATGAAATGAGGTAGTCAGATGGTGGATGAATTTTTCGTCAGATGCAATTGAAAAAATTGAAGGTTTACTGGGCGTAAATCGAGATTTTTTCAAGCCGCAGATGGCGGAAAAGGCATTCGCCAGATGACTGCCGAATGAGTCAAAATTTCCCATACGTCTCCCTCAAAAGCAATTGGAGGAATGAACTCATGTGTGAATCGTGTAAGAAGCCGTTTTACATCACTACGCCCATTTACTACCCCAGCAGCAACCTGCACATCGGTCACGCCTACTGCTCCACGGCGGCGGACTCGATGGCACGCTTCAAGAAGCTGACGGGCTATGACGTCTATTTCCTGACCGGTACGGACGAGCATGGCCAGAAGATTGAGCGCAAGGCAAAGGAACAAGGCGTCACGCCGAAGGAGTATGTGGACAAGATTGTCGCGGGCATCAAGGATCTGTGGAAGCTGATGGACATTGATTACAGCGACTTCATCCGCACGACCGATGACCGCCACGTCAAGTGCGTGCAGAAGATTTTCAAGCAGCTGTACGATCAGGGCGACATCTACAAGTCTGAATACGAGGGCTGGTACTGCACGCCCTGCGAATCCTTCTGGACGGAATTGCAGCTCAAAGACGGCTGCTGCCCGGACTGCGGCCGCCCGGTGGAAAAGACGCGTGAAGAGTCCTACTTCTTCCGTCTGCAGAAGTACGCCGAATGGCTGATTCAGTACATCGAGGAGCATCCGGACTTCATCCAGCCCGCCAGCCGCGCCAACGAGATGCTGAACAACTTCCTCCGTCCGGGGCTGGAAGACCTGTGCGTCAGCCGCACGTCCATCAAGTGGGGCATTCCGGTCACGTTCGACGAGAAGCACACGGTGTATGTCTGGATTGACGCGCTGAGCAATTACATTTCCGCGCTGGGCTACGGCACGGACAATGACGCGCTGTTCCAGAAGTACTGGCCGGCGGATGTCCATCTGGTCGGCAAGGAAATTGTCCGCTTCCATACCATTATCTGGCCGATTATGCTCCACGCGCTGGGGCTGCCGCTGCCCAAGCAGGTGTTCGGTCATGGCTGGCTGGTCATCAATGGCAAGAAGATGGGCAAGAGCGTCGGCAACGTCGTTGACCCGGTCGTGCTGTGCAACCGCTATTCCTCCGATGCTGTACGCTATTTCCTTATGCGCGAAATGCCCTTCGGCTCGGACGGCGAATTCACGCTCAAAGCCATGCTGACGCGCATCAATTCCGACCTTGCGAATGACCTTGGCAACCTCGTCTCCCGCACGGTCGCGATGATTGAGAAGTACTTTGGCGGCACGATTCCCGACATCGACGCGGTGGATGAAGCCGTCGACAAGCCCATCTGGGACGAGGCGGAGCAGCTCTCCGGCAAGGTGGAGAACTACGTCAACGCCTTCCAGTTCTCCAACGCGCTGGTGGAAACATGGAAGCTCATCAGCGATTGCAACAAGTATATCGACATGACGCAGCCGTGGGTGCTGGGCCGCAGCGAAGAAGGTCAGCCGCGGCTGAAGACGGTGCTGTACACGCTGGCAGAGTGCGTCCGCCGCGTCGCTGTGATGATCGGCTTCGTTATGCCGCGCACGCCGGAACGCATTTTCGAGCAGCTGGGCGTGACCGACGACGCGCTCAAGACGTGGGATTCCGTTTGCAAGCCGTTTGCCGTGCTGCCGGAAGGCTTGACGGTGCATAAGGGCGCGGCGCTGTTCCCGCGTCTGGACATCCAGAAGGAAATCGAACGCGACGCACCTGCCGAAGAGCCGAAGAAGGAAGAAAAGAAGCCTGCCGCCAAGCCCGAAAAGAAGGCGGAAAAGAAGCACGAAACGCCTGATTTCCCGGCGGAAATCGCTTTCGATGATTTCTGCAAGTGCAAGATGCAGGTGGCGCGCGTGCTGTCCTGCGAGAAGGTCGAGAAGAGCAACAAGCTCCTGCAATTCCGCCTCTCCTTCGGCAAGGACGGCGAACGCACGATTCTCTCCGGCATCGCGAAGTATTACAAGCCCGAAGACCTCGTCGGCAAGCAGGTCGTGGCGGTCGTGAATCTCGCGCCGCGCAAGATTGCGGGCATCGAAAGTCAGGGCATGATTCTCTCCGCCGTCGATGACGAGGATAATCTGCGCCTGATGAGCGTCGGCGAGGGTGTGGAGGACGGTGCAATCATCGGATGATGGCGCTGTTTGACTCTCATTGCCACGTCGATGAGCCGAAGTTCGACGACGACCGGGAGGACGTCCTGACCCGCATGGCGGAAGCAGGTGTCACCCGGTACGCCGTGATTGGCTCGGACATGGCGACCTCCCGGCACAGCGCGGATTTCGCAGCGGCACATCCGGGCTGTTATGCCGCCATCGGCATCCATCCGCACGAGGCGAAGGGCTTCGTGGAGGATGATTTGCAGCGCTTGGCGGACTGGTCGAAGGAAGAGAAAGTCGTCGCCATTGGCGAAATCGGGCTGGATTACTACTATGACCTGTCGCCGCGCGAAACGCAGATGACGGTCTGCGAGGCGCAGATGGAGCTGGCATGGGAATTATCGCTGCCCGTGGCATATCACATCCGGGACGCGCATCAGGACATGCTGGACATCATGAAGCGCCACAAGAAGCATCTGACCGGCGGCATCATCCACTGCTTTTCCGGCAGCTGGGAGATTGCGAAGGAGTACCTGAAACTGGGGTACTTCATCAGCTTTGCGGGGCCTGTGACCTTCAAGAAAGCGCCGAAATTGCAGGAAGCCGCGGTGAATGTGCCGCTTGACCGCATCCTGATTGAGACGGACAGCCCGTACCTTGCGCCCGAACCCGTCCGCGGCCGCCGAAATGAGCCGACGAACGTGCGCTATGTGGCGGAGAAAATTGCCGCGCTGCGCGAAATTCCGCTGGAAACGTTCGCACAGATCACGATGCAGAACGCGCTGAATGCCTACAGCATTAAGGAATGAGTCCATTTGGCTGCTCCGAGCGAATACGGGGCAGCCTTTTTCTTTCCGCGTCAGGTTGCATCATGCGGGGAATCATGATATAATGGGATGGACTGCTGATGATGGGGAGGTTTGCCCATGCTGGCTTGTGTGTGCCTGAATCCTTCGTTTGACCGCACGGTGTCGCTCTGTTCCTTCACGGCGGGCGATGTGAACCGTGTCCTGTCCGCGCGGCAGGATGTGGGCGGCAAGGGTATCAACGTCGCCATTACTGCGCGTCGGCTGGGCATTGCGTCCTGCGTCCTCGGCTGTGCGGGCAAAAACGGCATTGACGCGGTTCGCCGCAAGCTGGACGGCGAGCAGGTGGCGCATGTTTTCCTGCCCGTGGACGGCGACGTGCGCACGAACATGAAGATTGTCCCGCAGGACGGCACGGGCGTGACGGAGCTGAACGAACCCGGCGCGCCGGTCAACGCGGCGAATCAGCGGGCGTTTTCGGACTTGCTGGCGGAAAAGACAGTTGCGGGGCAGTATGTCGTCCTGACGGGGTCGCTGCCGCCGGAATGTCCGCCGGAGTATTACCGCGACCTGATGCTCTCCCTGCCGGAGCGCCTGTTTGTGCTGGATGTGAGCGGCGCGGCGCTGATGGCAGGGCTGGCAGCGCGTCCGTTCCTCGTCAAGCCGAACCGAAGTGAACTGCAAGCCGCCATGAACCGTCCGCTGCCGACGATGGCGGATGTGCATCAGGCAGCGCTGGAGCTGCTTGAGATGGGCGCGCAGAATGTGCTCGTGAGCCTCGGCGGAGAGGGTGCGTTGTGGGTGTCGGAAAGCGGCGCCATGTTTGCCCCGGCGATTCCGGTGCGGGTGCAGTCCACCGTTGGCGCGGGCGACGCAATGGTCGGCGGTGTGATGGCTGGCTTGGAGAAAACAGGGGACGTTCGCCATGCACTGGCGTATGGCGCGGCGGCGGGCTGTGCGTCGGTAATGACCGAGGGGACGCAGCTAATTCGTCCCGATGATTTTGCTGCCCTGCTTCCGCAGGTGCAGATACAGGATGTGTAAGGATGCTGTTTCGCAGAGTGCGTGCTGAGTTTTCCGATGGCGTGATTGACTTGCTGCCCTTGCGGCTCTATCCGCCGGAAAAAGAAATGGGATTCGGCCGCGTGTATGACTATATGATTGTGCCGCACGGGACGCACCGGGAAGTTGGACGTATCTCCCTGCGGATGGGGGAAAGCCCCTGTGTGTACTATTTCGGGCATATTGGCTATCATGTTGACCCGCCGTATCGCGGCAATCACTACGCGCGCCGCGCCTGTGCGCTCTTGCGTCCGCTGATTGCCCTGCATGGCAAAAGCAGCGTCGTCATCACGACTGACCCGGACAACTGGGCGAGCCGCAAGACGTGCCTGGGGCTGGGCTGCACGCTGGAAAGAACCGTGGCTGTGCCGCAGGAAATCCGCGACCGCTGGGAAATCAGCGCCGTCAAGTGCCGATACATTTGGCGAATCGACGGCTGAAAAGGAGATGCGTTTTGTGGAAATGACGCTTCAGGGCGTCCGCGTCCATTATGAAATCAGCGGCCACGGCGAAAGAAAAGTGGTGCTGCTGCATGGCTGGGGCTGCTCGGAAAAGCTGATGGCGGGGATTAGCGATGCGCTCACGCCGGACATGACCGTGCTTCGGGTGGATTTTCCGGCGCATGGCGAAAGCGGATTTCCGCCGCAGCCGTGGGGTGTGCCGGATTTCGCTGCGAATCTGCTGGAACTGCTGATGAAGCTGGACTTTCTACCGTGCAGCGTGATTGCGCATTCCTTCGGCGGACGCGTGGCGATTGAGCTCGCTGCCGACCATCCGGAGCGTTTTGAGAAGCTGATTCTGACAGGCGCGGCGGGCATACGGCCCAAGCTATCCAGCGAAAAGAGCAAGAAGTCGCAGCGGTATCAGCGGCTGAAAAAGCTCGTCGGTGTAGCGAAAAAGACGCACCTCTTCGGCAGCCTGCCGGACAAGTGGCAGGAGAATCTCGTGCAGAAGTACGGCTCGCGGGATTATGCCGCCCTGTCGCCGGAAATGCGCAAGACGTTCGTCAAGGTCGTGGGTTATGACCAGAGCGCGCTGCTTTCGCATATCAAGAACCCGACGCTGCTCATCTGGGGCGACCGCGACACGGAAACGCCGCTGTGGATGGGGCAGCAGATGGAAAAGAAAATTGCCGACAGCGGTCTGGTGGTGCTGGAAGGCGGCACGCATTTCGCATATCTGGAGCAGGCGGCGCGCTTTCAGACGATTGTGCGTCAGTTTCTGCTAAACTGATTTGGATGGGGCAGGAGTGAATCAGGTGATTAACTTTCTGAAATGGCTTCCGGCGCTGGCGACCGCCTTGGCGATGCTGCTGGCACAACGGAGCTTGATGCATGATTTCCAGCTGGAAAGCTACCAATTTCCCGGCTATTTCCGGACGCTGCGGCGCAATTGGAAGCGCGCGCTGCTGCCCGGCGTCACGCTGGCGGTATATTTGACGCTGCTGTATTTGGCATACCGGAGCATTGACCGGATGTTGGACATGAGCGTCGGCAAAATCCTGCTGGCGCTGGTGAATGCAGCACTGGCGGTCGCGGGCGGCTGGTGGTGCCGGTCGATTTTCCAGCAGAAGAAGGCGAAAAAGCCGTTTGTCGTCACGATGCGCGTCAAGCGGACGTACATTGTCATGGGCGTTGTCTACACGCTGCTCTGCACGCCGATTGCGCTGCTGACGAAGGTGTACTTCTGCGGACTGCTGCCGCTGCTGCTGCCGCTCTGGGTGGCGTTGGGCGGATTGCTGGCGTGGCCGATTGAGAAGCTCGTGAGCGAAATGTACTTCCGCGACGCGCAGAAGAAGCTGGCGGCGCGCCCGGACGTCATCAAAATCGGCATTACCGGCAGCTACGGCAAGACGAGCGTCAAGTTCATTCTCGGCACGATTCTGCAGGAGAAGTATCAGACGCTGATTACCCCGAGCAGCTTCAATACGCCGATGGGCGTGACGAAAATCATCCGTGAGCGGCTGACGCCTGCGACGCAGGTCTTCGTTGCGGAAATGGGCGCACGGCACGTCGGGGATATCAAGGAACTGTGTCGACTGGTGCATCCGCGTTACGGCGTGCTGACGAGCGTCGGTCCGCAGCATTTGGACACCTTCCATACCTTGGAGCGCATCAAAAATACGAAATATGAATTGATGGACGCTGTTCCGGCGGATGGCTGCTGCTTTTTCCCGGATGACGGCGCAATCTGCCGTGAACTCTATGACCGCACGGAGAAAGAAAAGCGCCTCTGCTGCCTGCATTACAGCCCGGACGCGGACGTGTGGGCAACGGATGTGACGGTTTCCCCGATGGGCAGCCGATTCGTCCTGCATACGTCGGCGGAGGAAATTGCGTGCGAAACGCGCCTGCTGGGGGAACACAACATCCAGAACATCCTGCTTGCCGCGACGGTTGCGCTCCATCTGGGGCTGACCATGCGGCAAGTAGCACGCGGCATCAGCAAACTGCAGCCGGTGGAGCACCGTTTGCAGCTGATTCCGTCGCCAGGCATCACCATCATTGACGATGCGTTCAATTCCAACCCGAAGGGCGCGGAAGCGGCAGTGAAGGTACTTGGGGCGTTCCAAGCGCGGCGCATCATCATTACCCCCGGTATGGTCGAATTGGGCGGACAGGAAGTGGCGTTCAACCGCGAATTTGGGCGGAAAATCTGCGGCAACGCGGATATCGCCATTCTCGTGGGCAAGAAGCACACACAGCCGATTGCTGAAGGGCTGCTCGCAGCGGGCTTCCCGCAGGGAAATCTGCACGTCGTTGCCAGCCTCGACGAAGCGACGGCGCTCCTGCGGCAGATTGGGCGTCCCGGCGACATTGCAATGTTTGAAAACGATCTTCCGGATCACTATTCTGAAACGTAAGGAAGCTCTGCCGAATCAATCAGAGATTCCGTAAAGGCAAGGAGATTTTTGTTATGGCAAAGGTTCAGCTTGGTGTGATTTTCGGTTCCCGCAGCTGTGAGCGCGAGGTGTCCATCATTAGCGCGGTGCAGCTGATGAACCATGTGGACAGCGAGAAGTACGACGTCATCCCAGTGTATATCGGCGAAAACGGCGTCTGGTATACGGGAAATGCGCTCCGCCGCATCGAGACGTACACGCCCTTTGACCCGAACAAAGCGGGCATCGAAGTCGTTGCGCTGGATGTGACGGCGGGTTCGGGCGCGCTGCTGGCGAACCGTCCCGGCAAGGGGCTGTTCGGACATCCAACGCAGGTCATGGTAGCGCGGCTGGAAGTCTGCGTTATCGTCATGCATGGGCTGAACGGCGAGGACGGCACGCTGCAGGGAATGCTGGAACTGGCGAATCTGCCGTACACGTCCACGGGCGTGGCAGGCAGCGCCATCGGCATGGACAAAATCATGATGAAGCAGTTCTTCCGCGGCGCGGGGACGCTGCCGTGTCTGCCGGATTGCTGGTTCACGCGCGCCATGTATCAACAGGACAAAAACGCCGTGCTGGACAAGGTGGAGAAGGAACTGGGCTATCCTGTGTTCGTCAAGCCCGCGAACCTCGGCTCGTCTATCGGTGTCAGCCGTGCGGATGACCGCGAAGGGCTGACGGACAGCCTTGAACTGGCGTTTGAGTATGACCGCCGCGTGCTGGTTGAGAAGGGGCTGGATCACCCGATTGAACTGAACTGCTCCGTACTGGGCTACGATGGCGACGTGGAAGCCAGCCCGATTGAGATGCCGCTGTCGGGTCAGCAGTTCCTCGATTTCAAGGAGAAGTATCTTGCCAATGGCGGCTCGAAGGGCATGGCGAGCCTGCACCGTGTGCTGCCCGCGCCGATTGAGGACAGCCTGCGCGATAAGATTCAGGCAATGTCCTGCGATATTTTCCGGATGCTGGACTGCAAGGGCGTTGTGCGCATCGACTACATGTTCGACCGCGCATCCGAGCAGGTATACATCACCGAAATCAACACGATTCCCGGCTCGCTGGCATTCTACCTGTGGGAGAACAAGGGCGTGAAGTATTCGCAGCTGATTGATCGCATGGTGGACTGCGCGCGCAAGGCGAACGAAGACCGCAATATGCGCAATTATGCTTATTCCTCCGACATTTTGAAGGGTGTTTCGCTCGGCGGCGCGAAGGGCGCAAAGGGGAGCAAGGGCAGCAAATTCTAATACTATTTCCTGCATTCGCCTGCGCCATCCGCTTGCGCATTCTTATCTGAGAAATAGCATCAATCAACACAAATGCAAAATCCATGAAGGAGGGAAAACGCTTGCGATTGGAGGATATCAAGTCGCCGCAGGACATTAAAGGTTTGTCCTATGCGGAGATGAACGATCTTGCCGCGCAGATTCGCACAGAACTGGTCACGACCATTTCCAAGCGCGGCGGGCATTTGGCGAGCAATCTGGGCGTGGTGGAATTGACGATGGCGATTCACCGCGTGTTCAACATGCCGGAGGACAAAATCGTCTTCGATGTGGGGCATCAGAGCTACGTCCATAAGCTGCTGACGGGGCGCTACCGCACGTTCTGCACCCTGCGCTCCTTCGGCGGCATGTCCGGTTTCCCGAAGCGCTCCGAAAGCGAATATGATGTGTTCGAGACGGGTCATGCCTCTACCGCGCTGTCCGCAGCGCTGGGGCTGGCGCGCGCCCGCGATTTGCAGGGGCAGCATCACCATGTGCTGGCGCTGGTGGGCGATGGCGCAATGACCGGCGGCATGTGTTATGAGGCGCTCAACGACGCGGGTGACAGTCATACGCGTATGATTGTCATTCTGAATGACAACGAAATGTCGATTGCGCCGAACGTTGGGGCGCTTTCGCAGCACCTGACGGATCTGCGCGTCTCCAGCGGGTGGACAAGCACGAAGCGGGTCATCCGCAAAGGCTTGTCCTGCCTGCCCGTAGTCGGAAAACCGCTTCAGCACTTTTTATCGTGGGCAAAAAAGAGCGTCAAGTCCATGTTCGTGCGCGAAAATCAAGAGGGATTCTTCAATAGCCTTGGCTTCCATTATTTCGGCCCGATTAACGGGCATGACCTCAAGGCACTGGAGCACACATTGGAGGCCGTCAAACAGTTGGATGAGCCGGTTGTTGTGCATGTGCTCACAAAAAAAGGCTATGGATACAGCGCGGCGGAGGACAAGCCGGAGCGCTTCCATGGCACGCCGCCGTTCTATGTGGAAACAGGTACGGCGCGCAAGAAGGGAACGCTGCCGTCCTATGGGCAGGTGATGGCGGAAACGCTGTCCGAAATGGCGAAAACGGATGAAAAAATTGTTGCGATTACCGCTGCTATGCCGTCGGGTACGGGCTTGTCGTACTTTGCGGAGCGTTTTCCGCGCCGCATGATGGACGTCGGCATTGCGGAGGAACATGCCGTCACGATGGCAGCTGGGCTGGCGGCGGGCGGCATGAAGCCGTACTTCGCGGTCTACGCGTCGTTCTTCCAACGGTCGTTTGACCAGATGATACATGACGTTTGTATGCCGAAGCTGAACGTGACGCTGCTGCTTGACCGTGCGGGGCTGGTCGGCGAGGATGGCGCGACGCACCACGGCGTGTGGGATTTGGCGTCAATGCTGCCCGTGCCGAACATGGTGATTCTGGCACCGCGAGACCTGAATGAGCTGCGCACCATGATGCGCTGGACGCAGTGGAACGAATCCCCCTGCGCCATCCGCTATGGGCGTGAATCCGTCGATTTGTCGGCGCGCTACCCGGCGCAGGACAAGCCGTTCCGCATCGGCGAATGGGAGCTGATGGAGCAGGGGGAGGATGTGGCGCTGCTGGCTGTCGGCTCGATGGTGGCGGAAGCGATTGAAGTCCGCGACCTGCTGGAAAAGCGCGGCATTCACGCGGCGCTGGTGAACTGCCGGAGCGTGAAGCCGATGGACGAGAAAATGCTGCGTCAGCTGGCGAATCGCCCAATCGTCACGATGGAGGAGCATGTGCTGACGGGCGGCTTTGGCAGCGTGGTCTGCGCGTTCCTGTCCGGCGAAGGGCTGCCCGCGCCGATGCTGTCCTTCGGCATCCCGGATACCTTCGTGCAGCATGGGCGGCGTGATCAGCTGCTGAAATACTTGGGATTGACGCCGGAACTGATGACCCAGCGCATCGTCATCGCGCTGAAGAATGGAGAAAAGCATCAATGAGCGAAAAGCAACGGGCTGATGTAGCGCTGGTGGAACGCGGGCTTTGCGAAAGCCGCACGAAGGCGCAGGTCAGCATCATGGCGGGCGAGGTGTACGTCGGCACGCGCCGCATCGACAAGGCGTCGGAGCTGATTAAGCCGGAGGACGAGCTGGAGATCCGCGGCAAGTCGAACCCCTACGCCAGCCGAGGAGGTCTCAAGCTGGAAAAGGCGATTACGTCCTTTCAGGCGGATCTGCGCGGCAAAGTGTGCATGGACATCGGCGCGGCGACCGGCGGCTTCACGGACGTCTGCCTGCAAAACGGCGCGGCGCATGTCTATGCGATTGACGTCGGCTACGGGCAGTTCTCGTGGAAGCTGCGCAACGACCCGCGCGTGACGCTCTATGAGCGGACGAATGCGCGTTTGCTGACGCCGGAGATGCTGCCGCTGCACCCGACCGTTACGGTGATGGACGTGTCCTTCATCAGCATTCGCCTGATTTTGCCTGTTGCGGCGCAGCTGATGGGCGAGGAGGGCGTGTTCTATACGCTGATTAAGCCGCAGTTCGAGGCGGGACGCGACCGCATCGGCAAGAAAGGCGTCATCCACGACCCGAAGGTGCACGAGGACGTGCTGCGGGAAATTGTGGAATTCGCGCCGAGCATCGGCTGGCAGGTGCAGCAGCTTGATTATTCGCCAATTAAGGGGCCGGAGGGCAACATTGAGTTCTTGGGCAAAATCACCGTCCGGACGCAGGAGACTGAGCTGATGACGCCGGAAATCATCCACGAGCTGGTGAAAAAGGCGCATCAGGAGCTAAAGGGGTCTTCACACAAGTAATACGATTCCCTGCATTCACCTGCGCCATCTGCGTGCGCATTCTCATTTGGAAATGGTATCAAAATTTCTGTATATGCTTGCATGAATATTCATCTTGTGTTATAATGGGGATACTTCGGGTGCTGTTTGTGAAAAAAACGGCAGACTGAATCAGGATGGAGGGAAGGGCGTGCGACTTGGCATCGTCATTCATGGTCATCGGCCGGATGCAATGGCAGCGGCGCATCATGTAGTGGCACAGCTTGCGTCCTGCGGCGCGCAGGTGCTGGTGGAAGATGCGGTGCTGGCAGCGTTTGCGTCGGGCAGCGTGACTTCGCTGAATGCGCCGGATGCGCGGGCGGACGTGATTCTGTCACTGGGCGGCGACGGCACGCTGCTTCGCGGCGCACAGTATGCGCTTTCGTGGGATGCGGCGCTGCTCGGCGTGAACCTGGGGCGCGTCGGATTTTTGGCGGAAGGCGAGGCAGACGCCCTGCCGAAGCTGTTGGACAAGGTCATCCGCGGCGACTACGAGACAGAGCGCCGCGCAGTGCTGTCCGTGCAGATGAATGGGCAAAGCTGGTACGCCATCAACGACGTGGTGATGAGCCGCGGCGGCTATGCGCGGCTGATTACGGTTACGGCGCTGGTGGATGGCGAACTCGCCGGGCATTACATTGCCGATGGGCTTGTTGTCGCCACGCCGACGGGGTCAACCGGCTATTCGCTCTCCGCTGGCGGCCCGATTATTTCCCCGAAAGTGGATTGCATGGTGCTCACGCCGATTTGTGCCCACAGTTTGCAGCATCGTCCGACCGTTGTGCAGGGCAGCGCACAGATTCGCCTTCTGTTGGGGTCGGATGCGCCGCAGAGCGCCTGCCTGCAAGTCGATGGGCAGACGTACGCGCAGCTGGATGACGGTGCGGTGGTCGAAATCAGTCGCGCCGATCGAACGCTGCAGCTCATCCGCACGAGTGACCAGCCGTTCTTCAACCTTGTCCGCGAAAAGCTGACGGAATGGACCCGATAACACAAAATGTAAAGGCAGGTGCTGCGGAAATATGAAAACCGTTCGACAAGTGGCAATCCTCGATATCATCGAGAAACAGGAAATTGAAACGCAGGAGGAACTCGCCAGCGCCCTGAATGCGCGGGGCATCCGCGTGACGCAGGCGACCGTATCCCGCGACATTAAGGAACTGCGGCTGCTGAAAGTGCTGACCCCCTCCGGCAAGTACAAATACGCAACGGGCGATCAGGCGGACAACAATCTGACCGACCGTTTCATTCGGATGCTGGCGGAATCGCTGCTGTCTGTCTCGTCGGCGAACAACCTGATTGTGGTGAAAACCTTGTCGGGTTCGGCGAACGTCGCGGCGGAAGCGCTGGACAGTATGCACTGGCCGGAGGTGCTGGGGACGCTGGCAGGCGACAACACGGTGCTGCTGATTATCCGCTCGAACGAGGAGACGATCACCGTCACCAGCCGCATCCGGGAAATGATGAAATAACGGCAATGGTTATCCCCGGCACGGAAAAGGAGTATCCATCATGATTCTATCCATGCGAATGCGGAATATCGCGCTGATTGAGGAACTGAGTCTGGAATTCGGCGAAGGGCTGCACGTTATGACCGGCGAAACCGGCGCGGGCAAATCCATCGTCGTGGACGCGGTCAATCTGGTGCTGGGCGGACGCGCCGCGCGGGAACTCATCCGCACGGGAACGGACAAGGCGTGGGTCGAGGCGGTGTTTGATGCCAGCGGCAATGCGGAGGTCGCAAAATGGGCGCAGGCGCAGGAACTTGATGATTTTGACGGTACGGTAACGCTCTACCGCGAAATCACGCGCTCCGGGCGCAACCTCTGCCGCGTCTGCGGGGTGGTGATGCCGCTGTCCGCGCTCAAAGACATCGCCGTACTGCTGATGGACGTGCATGGGCAGCACGAGGCGCAGTTCCTGATGAACTCGCAGTATCACCTGCTGTTTCTGGATGCTGCGGGCGGCGACGATTATCAGGCGCTGCTCAGCCGCGTGGACGCGGCCTATCAGGCGTTCATCACCAACCATCGGCAGTACGCGCGCTTGGTCAAGGAGAATGAGAAGAAGCAGTACCGCATGGAATCACTGAAAAAGTCGCTGGAGGAATTGGAAAAAGCACGGCTGAAGCTGGGCGAGGAAGAAACGCTGGCAGCGGAAAAAGAGCGCTTCCGGCATTCGGAGAAGATTGCGACAGCGGTTGCGGCGGCGCATCGGGCGATTTCAGCGAACGATGACAGCGAGACGGTACTTTCGCGCGTGAAGGAAGCGGCGGATGCGCTTCGGTCGCTGGCAGCGTTCGGCGAAAACTACGTCAGTCTGGCGCAGCGGTGCGATTCGGCGTACTATGAGCTGGAGGAAATCGGCTACGAACTGGCGGATTTGACCGAAAAAGGGGAGTTCGACCCCGTTCGGGCGGAGAAAGTTGAGACACGGCTGGATTTGATTCGGCGCATGGAACGCAAGTACGGCGAAACGGTGGCGGAAGTCCTTTCGCAGCAGCAGAAGATGCAGGAGGAATACGACAATTACGTTTCGCTGGATGAGCAGGTTGCCAAAACGGGCGCGGAGCATAAGCGGCTCTTGGCGCAGTATCGGCAGTTGGCCCGTCAGCTGACGGAGGCGCGGCACGGGCTGGCGAATGAGTTTGAGAAGAACATGATGGCGCAGCTGAAAGACCTCGGCATGGGCAACACCATCTTCCAAGTGTCGTTCGCGATTCGCCCGGAAGGGAAGATTTTCATGCCGCAGTCGGTCGGCGACGACGTGATTGAGTTTATGATTTCCCCGAACCCCGGCGAACCGCTGAAACCGCTGTCAAAAATCGCTTCCGGCGGCGAATTGTCGCGCCTGATGCTGGCGATTAAGAGCCTCGAAGCTGAAAAAGGCGGCGTCGGCACGATGGTGTTCGACGAAATCGACACGGGCATCAGCGGGCGGATGGCGCAGGTCGTCGCGGAGAAGATGGCGCTGATCGCGCGCAAACGGCAGGTTATCTGCGTGACGCACCTGCCGCAGATTGCAGCGATGGCGGCGCACCAGTTTCTTGTGGAGAAGCGTGTGGAAGGGGAGCGGACGAATACGAGTGTTCGCCTGCTTTCACCCAAGGAACGAATCAGCGAAGTCGCGCGAATGCTCGGCGGCGCGGACGGCAGCGAGGGCAGTGCCATGAGTCACGCGGCGCACATGCTCTATGTGGCGGGAAATCTGCCGGAAGAAGATATTAGTCATAGCTAATGGTGAAATTGACTAAAAAACTTTGGCTGACATTTGTCAAACTTTTCGCTGTACCAAATGCCTTGTTATATGATATAATAGATTTCGTGTGATTGTGTCCTGTTCAGACGGATTCCGTCTGAATATGTGTTTTCTGCTGTCACGGCAGGGGATGCGAAAGGATTTGGAAAGGGGTTTTCTCTGTGTTTGTCAAACACATGTTTCCCGGCGGAACGCATCCGCATGAGGGCGTAAACGGCAAGGCCGTCAACAGCGGCAACGCCATTCGTGAGCTGCCTGCGCCTGCGCGCGTGGTGATTCCGCTCTCGCAGCATATCGGTGCGCCCTGCAAGCCCATCGTGCAGAAGGGTGATTTGGTGCTGGCGGGTCAGAAGATTGGCGAAGCGGGCGGCTTTGTGTCCGCACCGGTGCATTCGTCCGTCTCCGGCAAGGTCGTCGGCATTGAGCCGGTCGAGCTGGCGAATGGTTCGACGGTGTCCGCCGTCGTCATCGAGAATGACTTCCAGAACAACTGGGTGGAGCTGCATCCGGCAGAGCACCCGGAAACGCTGACCGCGCAGGAATTGCAGACCATCGTCCGCGAAGCCGGCATCGTCGGCATGGGCGGCGCGACGTTCCCCACGCAGGTCAAGATAACGCCCCCGAAGGGCAAGACGATTGAGAAGCTCGTCATCAACGGCGCGGAGTGCGAACCGTACCTGACGGCTGACCATCGCCTGATGCTGGAAAAGCCCGCGGAAATCATCGACGGCATCCACCTGATGATGCTCGCGCTGGATGTCAAGGAAGCGCATGTCGGCGTGGAGAACAACAAGATGGACGCGGTGGAAGCGCTCCGTGCCGCGGCGAAGAACGTCGAAGGCATCACAATTCATGATTTGCCCGTCCGCTATCCGCAGGGCGGTGAAAAGCAGCTGGTGTATGCCTTGACGCGCCGCAAGGTGCCGACCGGCGGTCTGCCGCTGGATGTCGGCTGCGTGGTCAGCAATGTTGGCACAGTGTATGCCATTCAGCAGGCGATTCGCGAGGGTCGCCCGCTCGTGCAGCGCGTGACGACCGTTGGCGGGCTGGTCAACAACCCCGGCAACTTCCTCGTCAGCGTCGGTACGCCGATTGACACGCTGCTGGAAGCCTGCGGTGGAATGCAGTCTGGCGCACGGATGCTCATCAGCGGCGGTCCGATGATGGGCATGGCGATTACCCGCACGGATATCCCGGTCACGAAGGGCACCTCCGGCGTGCTTGTGTTGGGCGAAGAAGCCGTTGACCCGGTGGAATCCGCCTGCATCAACTGCGGCCGCTGCCTGCGCGCCTGCCCGATGCAGCTGATGCCGACGCTGCTTGACCGCTGCGTCCGCGCCGACCGCTATGACGAAGCCGAAAAGTACGGCATCATGAACTGTATCGAATGCGGTGCGTGCACCTTCGTCTGCCCCGCCAAGCGCCTGCTTACGCAGTCCTGCCGTCAGGGCAAAAAGGTGATTACGACCCGCAAGAAGGCGGAAGCCGCGAAAAAAGCCGCGGCAGAAGCTGCAAAGAAGGCTGCTGAAGAGCAGTCCAAGAAGGAGGCATAACACCATGCAGAATAATCTTGTGATGACCTCCTCGCCCCACCTGCGCGACCATAGCAGCACGCAGCGCATCATGCAGGAGGTTTGTCTGGCGCTGCTGCCGGCTGGCATTGCGGGCGTTATCATCTTCGGCTGGAGCGCGCTGATGCTCATCTGCGTGTCCGTGGCAACCTGTGTTCTATCTGAATTTGTGTGGGAAAAGCTGACGAAGCGGACGGTGACGATTGGCGACTGGAGCGCCGTCGTGACGGGTCTGCTGCTGGCGTACAACCTCCCGGCGAACGCGCCGTGGTGGCTGGCGGTGGTCGGCGGCGTGATTGCCATCATCCTCGTCAAGCAAATGTTCGGCGGCATCGGCAGCAACTTCATGAACCCGGCGCTGACCGCGCGCGCGATTCTGTTCGTCAGCTGGTCTGCGCTGATGAGCAGCTATCCGCAGTCCAACTTCGTCGTGGATGCGACGACCTCCGCAACCCCCCTCGGCTTGCTGAGCAAGGGCGTTTCCGGCGTGAACTTTATGGATCTGCTGCTGGGCAACTGCGGCGGTGTGCTGGGCGAAACCTGCAAGCTGGCGATTCTCGTCGGCGGCATTTACCTGTGCGTCCGCAAGATTGCTGACTGGCGCATCCCGGTGTCCTTCATCGCGACCGTGTTCGTCTGCTACCTGATTAAGGATGGCGCTGAAATGGCGATTTATCAGGTATTTGCGGGCGGCTTGATGCTCGGCGCGTTCTTCATGGCGACTGACTATGCGACCAGCCCGGTGACGGTGCCCGGCCGCGTGATCATGGGCATTGGCTGCGGTCTGCTGCTGTTCATCATCCGTGCCTACGCGAACTACCCCGAAGGCTGCTCCTTCGCGATTCTGTTCATAAACGTCTGCACGCCCCTGATTGACCGCTTCACCGCGCCGCATCCGTTTGGGGAGGTGAAAAAGCATGGCTAATCAGAAGAAAACCTTCATGAGTGTCCTGCTGAACGGCCTGATTTGGGAGAATCCGACGTTTGTGCTGATGCTGGGCATGTGCCCGACGCTGGCCATCACCACGTCCGGCATGAACGGCATCGGCATGGGTCTGGCGGTTACGGCTGTGCTGATTTTCTCGAATCTGTTCATCAGCCTGCTGCGCAACATCATCCCGGACAGCGTTCGCATTCCGGCGTACATCATCATCATCGCGTCCTTCGTGACGATGATTGACATGCTGCTTAAGGCGTTCCTGCCGGATTTGTCGCAGGCGCTGGGCATGTTTATCCCGCTGATTGTTGTCAACTGCATCATCTTTGCCCGTGCGGAGTCCTTCGCATCAAAGAATCCGCCGGTGCTGAGCATTGCGGACGGCCTGGGCATGGGGCTGGGCTTCACCTTCGCCATCACGCTGCTGTCTGTCATTCGTGAGCTGCTGGGCAACGGTACGTTCTTTGGTCTGCAGGTGATGCCCGCCAGCTATCAGCCGATGGGCATCATGACGCAGGTTCCCGGTGGCTTCATCACGCTGGGTCTGCTGCTGATTCTGGTCAATGCACTGTCGAATAAGTCGAAAAAGAAGGGGGCGGCAGCATGAGCAACATTTGGGCGAATCTGCTGACGATTCTTGTCGGCGGTCTGCTGGTCAATAACTTTGTCATGAACCGCTTCCTCGGCTGCTGCCCGTTCCTCGGCGTCTCGAAGCAGTACGACACGGCAAAGGGCATGTCGATGGCGGTCATCTTCGTGATGACGCTCGCCAGCTTCATCACTTGGTTCGTGCAGCACCTGATTCTGGTGCCGCTGCACCTGGAATACATGCAGACGATTGCGTTCATCCTCGTCATTGCCGTGCTGGTCGGCATTGTGGAAATGGCGCTGAAGAAGATTTCCCCCTCGCTGTATCAGTCGCTGGGCGTGTATCTGCCGCTCATCACCACCAACTGCGCGGTGCTGGGCGTGGCGATTTTGAACGTGGATAACGGCTACAACCTGCTCGAAAGTACGTTCAACGGCTTCTGCGCGGCGGCAGGCTTCGGTCTGGCGATGATTCTCTTCTCCTGCATCCGCGAGCGTCTGGCGCTGGCGAACATGCCCAAGTGGATGAACGGCTTCCCCGGCGCGCTGATTACGGCGGGTCTGATGGCGATTGCGTTCATGGGCTTCGGCGGCTTAATCGGCTGAGGAGGGAAGACGGATGACGGTTGTGAACATCCTCATTGCGGCGGCTGTGCTGGGCCTGATGGGGTTGCTCTTCGGTCTGCTGCTGATGGGCACGGAGAAGGTTTTTGCCATTCCGGCGGATGAAAAGCGTGACGCTGTGCGCGCGGCGCTTCCGGGTGCGAACTGCGGTGCCTGCGGCTATCCCGGCTGCGACGGCTGTGCGGATGCGATTGCTTGCGGCAAAGCGCCCGTGAATGCCTGCCCGGTTGGTGGTAAGCCCGTTGCAGACAAGATTTCCGCGATTATGGGCAATGCGGAAGCGGCAGACGCCGTTCGCAAGGTCGCCAGCGTAATCTGCCAAGGTGATTCCGAGCATTGCAAGGAGAAGTTTGAGTACCGCGGCATTCAGGACTGCGTGGCGGCGTCTGTCGTCAATGACGGCAACAAGGCTTGCAAGTTCGCGTGCCTTGGTCTGGGTACCTGCGCGCGCGTCTGCCCGTTCGACGCGATTCATGTTGACCCGGTGAAGAAGATTGCCGTGGTGGACGACGAGAAGTGTGTCGCGTGCGGCAAGTGCGTGGCGATTTGCCCTAAGGGTGTGCTGAGTCTGCGTCCGGTGACGGAGGATGTGACGGTTCGCTGCCGCAACACTGAGCCCGCCAAGAAGGTGCTGTCTGCCTGCTCGACTGGCTGCATTCACTGCGGCAAGTGCTTCCGCTCCTGCCCGCATGGTGCGATTACGATGACGAACGGTCTGCCGGTCATCGATCAGAGCAAGTGCCAGCACTGCATGGCGTGTGCGGATGCTTGCCCGACGAAGGCAATGTGGGCGAACTTCGACAAGCGGAAGGTTTCCGCGTAATTTGGGATTAGAAAAGGACGTGCGGCTGTGAAAGGCTGGCACGTCCTTTTTGATGTGTTGCAATGCGCCTAAAGAGGGAATTGCAGGGGAGTGTGGCTATGGTTGCAAGCCCGGCTGGGCGCTCGTGCCAATTGGCGCGACAATGTGGAGCTGGTCGAGATTGCGGCTTGGGGGCGCTCCAGCGGGAGCGCAAAGTTACAACCGCTGCGCTGAAAGCGCTTTGCTGTTCAGCGTCGGGCGGCGGAGTTGACTTCGCTATCATACTTCTTCCGCGTGTTGCTCTTTTATTCACCACGCAAAATATTCGGAAGCGAAAGCGTCCATGCCGGTGTCCCATCCACCTCAAACAGCGCCTGATTTTCCCATGCGCATCCACCGAACCATGCACCCGCGTCCTGCGGGTCATACCCACCGGCATAGCTGCTTGCCCAGCCCGAACCGAACTGTTCCCACAGCTTACTCTGTTCTTCCCAGCTATTTCCCGGCACCGGAATCCACGCCGGTTCCCAGTAGCAGACGCCGAGTGCGCCCGCCTGAATCGCTGTTTCGACCGTTTCACGGAAATCCGCCGCCTGACCGTCGCGGGAAATATCCTGCTTCATGTCGCACCACTCATTCGGGACGCTGTTCGGGTGTGTATCGAGGTTATTCGTCGTAAACGGATAGGCTGTTTCGGCGATGAAGACGTCTTTGCCGAAATTCTCGCGTACGTCTGCCATCAGTTCTGACAAATTTTCCAGCGAACCATGCCAATAGCTGTAATAACTGTACGCCATCACGTCGAAATCAACCGGCGTATCGCCCTCGCAGACCTCGCGGATGTACTTCTTAGCGTCCGATTGACTGACGTTGGTGAAATGCACTGCCACCAACGCATCGGGCAGGGTTGCGCGGACAGCGGCGCTTCCGGCGTTCATCAGCTGATTGCGCCCATTTGTGCTCCATTCGCCCGCCATGCCGCCGTTAATCTCGTTGCCGACCTGCACCATCCAGATGTCCACGCCCGTCGCGGCAATCTGCGTCAGCGCATCCGTCGTGAAGGCGTAGAGTGCGCTGCACTTCTGCGTCAAATCCATCGTGACCCATGCCTTCGGGGACATTTGCTTCGCGGGGTCAGCCCAGAAGTCGCTGTAATGGAAGTCAACGATGAGCGAAAGCCCGGCTTCCTTGCATCGGCGGGCGATTTCCACCGCGTTCGCCACGCCGCAGTTGCCGCCGCCGTAGCCTCTGCCGTCCTCGTCGAATGGGTCGTTCCAAACGCGGACGCGCACGGTGTCCCAGCCTGCTTCCTTCAGCAGGACGAACAAGTCTGTCGGCTCGCCGTCGCGGTTGCGGTAGACAACGCCGCTGTTTTCCTCGCTCAGCACGGTGGAAACATCCGCGCCAAATTTGAAAGATGCAGGGATGGCATCATCCTCCGCGAACGCCAAATGTGGCAATAATAGGACGGCGGACAACAAACAAGCGAGTAGCCTCTTCACAATAACGCCTCCTTCTCACGAACAAAAACAGCAAATTCACGACGAAGTGATGCCTTCATTATATCAAAAAGGGTGTCTTGCGTCAAGAAAATAGAAAAACATTGATTTTTGGAAGCGGCATGTAAATACTATCATGCTCGAAAATGCCCAAATTCCCGCTGAAAATGTGAACAACATCTTGCAAAAAGCAACGAAAAATAGTATAATCAAATAGGATAGCCAGCAGAATGTGTTTGCGATGGAGGAAGGGCACGGTGTTTTCCGTGGCTAATTTCAGGCAAATGTTTTCTGCGCGGAAGTTTCTTCCGCAGTATGTAAAAAAGGAGTGTTTCCAATGGCGAAGAAGTATGTGTACCTCTTCAAGGAAGGCAACGCCAACATGCGTGAGCTGCTGGGCGGCAAGGGCGCGAACCTCGCTGAGATGACCAATCTCGGTATGCCCGTGCCTCAGGGCTTCACCGTCACCACCGAAGCCTGCACCCGGTATTATACCGACGGCAAGGTGATTGGTGACGATATCGTCGAGCAGATTTACGCTGCTCTGGCGGAGACCGAAAAGGTGGCCGGCAAGAAGTTCGGCGACGACAAGGATCCTTTCCTTGTTTCTGTCCGCTCCGGCGCTCGTGCCTCCATGCCCGGCATGATGGATACCATTCTGAATCTGGGCCTGACGGACGTGTCTGTTGTGGGTCTGGCGAACCTGACCAACAACCCGCATTTCGCGTATGACGCGTATCGCCGTTTCATCGCCATGTTCTCTGACGTGGTTATGGAAATCCCGAAGAACGAATTTGAAGCGGTTCTGGACGAATTCAAGGAGAAGAAGGGCGTCAAGTACGACCGCGACCTCTCCGCGGATGACCTGAAGGAAGTCGTCGTTCGTTTCAAGGAAATCTACAAGAAGCACATGGGCGTGGACTTCCCGCAGGACCCCAAGGTTCAGCTGATGGAAGCCGTCAAGGCCGTGTTCCGTTCTTGGGACAACCCGCGTGCCATCTACTATCGCCGCATGAACGATATTCCGGGCGACTGGGGCACTGCCGTCAACGTGCAGTCCATGGTCTTCGGCAACATGGGCGAAACCTCCGGCACGGGCGTTGCCTTCACGCGCAACCCCTCCACGGGCGAGAAGAAGCTGTACGGTGAGTACCTGCTGAACGCTCAGGGCGAGGACGTCGTGGCTGGTATCCGTACCCCCGAACCCATCTCCCACCTGCAGGAGCAGATGCCCGATGTGTACCAGCAGTTTGTGGACATCGCCACCAAGCTGGAAGCGCACTATCGCGACATGCAGGACATGGAATACACCATTGAACGCGGCAAGCTGTACATGCTGCAGACCCGTAACGGCAAGCGTACCGCGGCGGCTGCGCTGAAGATTGCTGTTGATCTGGTGGATGAAGGCGTGCTGAGCGAAGAAGAAGCCGTGCTGAAGGTGGAGCCCAAGCAGCTCGACACCCTGCTGCACCCGAACTTCGACGCTGCGGCTGTGAAGAAGGCACCCGTCATTGCGAAGGGTCTGCCGGCTTCCCCCGGCGCTGCCACCGGCGGCATCTACTTCACCGCTGACGAAGCGGCTGAACACGGCAAGAACAAGGAAAAGGTTATCCTCGTTCGCCGCGAAACCACGCCTGAGGACATCGAAGGCATGGACTTCTCTCAGGGCATCCTGACCGTCTTCGGCGGCATGACCTCTCACGCGGCGGTTGTCGCTCGCGGCATGGGTCGCGCGGCTGTCGTCGGCTGCGGCGCGCTGAAGATTGACGAAGAAGCAAAGACCCTGACCGTTGGCGACAAGGTGTACCACGAGGGTGACTTCATCTCCCTCGACGGCTCTACCGGCAACGTCTACGATGGCCAGATTGCGACGGTTGAAGCGTCCATCTCCGGCGAGTTTGCTCGCTTCATGGGCTGGGCTGACGCTGCCCGCCGTCTGCGCGTCCGCACCAATGCGGATACCCCGCGCGACACCAAGCAGGCCGTCAAGTTCGGTGCTGAAGGCATCGGCCTGTGCCGTACCGAGCACATGTTCTTCGAGGCGGATCGTATCGCGGCTGTCCGTGAAATGATCCTGGCCGACACGAAGGAACAGCGCGAAAAGGCGCTGGCGAAGATTCTGCCGATGCAGCAGGGTGACTTCGAAGCGATGTACAAGGCGCTGGAAGGCAAGCCCATGACGGTTCGTTACCTCGATCCGCCGCTGCATGAGTTCGTGCCGCATGTTGACATGAAGGAAGAAATCGACGAGCTGGCCAAGAACCTTGGCATCACCTCCGAGGAAGTCATCCACAAGATCAACGCGCTGCATGAGTCCAACCCGATGATGGGTCACCGTGGCTGCCGTCTGGCCGTCACCTATCCGGAAATCGCGGAAATGCAGACCCGTGCGGTTCTGCAGGCGGCTATCGATGTGACCCGCGAATGCGGCTACAACATTGTGCCCGAAATCATGATTCCGCTGGTCGGTTCCAAGAAGGAACTGGCGTTTGTCAAGTCCATCGTCGACGAGACCGCCAAGAAGGTCTTTGAGGAACAGGGCATGACGCTGGAATACCACGTCGGCACCATGATCGAAATCCCGCGCGCGGCTGTTACCGCTGACGAGATTGCTGAAGAAGCGGAATTCTTCTCCTTCGGCACGAACGACCTGACCCAGATGACGTTCGGCTTCTCCCGTGACGACGCTGGCAAGTTCCTCGGCGCCTACTACGACAACAAGATCTTCGAGAGCGATCCCTTCGCGCGTCTGGACACGGACGGCGTTGGCAAGCTGGTGCAGATGGCTGCAAAGCTGGGCCGTCAGACCCGTCCGAACCTGAAGCTTGGCATCTGCGGCGAACATGGCGGCGATCCGAGCTCCGTGATGTTCTGCCACAAGGTTGGCCTGAACTACGTTTCCTGCTCGCCTTTCCGTGTGCCGATTGCGCGTCTGGCTGCTGCACATGCCGCAATCCTCGAAAAGATGGGCAAGTAAGACGTTTGGCGCTGCAAAACGCGTAACGACTGACGAATACGCATCTCTGGTGGCTTCTGTCCCTGCAATATGGGACGGAAGCCACTTTTTTGCATATCAAAAAGCGCGCCGACAGCCTTTCGCTTCGACGCGCTTCAAAGTTGCTTATTCGTTTTCTATCATGTAGTCCACAAAGCTGGTGATGGTTGTCCAGTAGAGGTCGAACGCTGCGCCGTAGGTGTCATCATCGAAGCTATCTGCCGATGTGCCGCCAACTACCGTGATGGTGTAGCCGTACAGCACGCAGACGAAGATGCAGTACATATTGCCGTCTTCGCCTTGACCGCCTGCACAGAAGGGCGTCAGGACTGCATCGCCGTCGTTCTCGTCATACGCTACCAAACCCGGATTGCCGCCTGTGTACATGGACTGATAGTAGTCAATCATCGCTTGCAGGTTTTCCTCCGGCAGCGTGATGGTCACATAATCCTCCAGCGATTCATCATAGGTAATCATCACGGCGTAGCTGACATCGTTCCGCCCGTTGTAGCCAAGCCGCAGGTCAATGCTCGTCTCGCCGACCTCACAGCTCGTGACGTTCAGCGCTTCGGGCAGGTCAATCGTCATCCCTATGTTTTCGATGGTGTACGGGTTCGTCGCTTCGTATGTCTCCGCAACAGAGAGGGAAAAGAGCAGGCAAAGCGCGCAGAGCAAGGAAATCAGTCGTTTCATGAAATGAACCTCCTTTTATAATTCAAAGTTGATGAAATCAGACAGTTGAATTTCGCCGTAAATGTCGGTCAGGCAGAAGCAGTAGAGGTAGGTCGCGTCGCTGCCCTCGAGCGAGTAGAAACCGAAGTCGATGGAACCGTCTTTGCCTGCCACAATCGGGTCGCCATCCATTGTCATTTCCTGCAATTCGCCGTCCTCATCCGCATATAGCACGTTGTAAATCGGTGTCACCACGTCACCCTCGGTCAGGGGAGTGCTTCCGCGAACGGGGAGTCCGGCATCGTCGTACCCCTGCGTGAAGCCGACAATCGTCCAGCCACTGCTGTAGCTCCGCCGTATCACCAGCAGATACCCCTCGACATCGTTGCAGCGGACGGGAATCACACTTCGGCGCATTCCGCCATTGACAAGCTGGTCGTACATCATCACAATTTGGTCATCCAGCATCGGCCAAGTACCGTCGAATTGGCTGATGATTTCGCCGCTTTCCCAGTCAATGGCGGCGTTCTGCATTGCGCCCATTTCGATGTAGAACGTATCCTCGTCGTCACTGCCATCCAAGTACAGCAAGCCCTCGACCATGCTCAAGTTGTTCAGCTCGTCCTGACTGAGCATCATGCTGCACATATAGGCGGAATCATCGTCCATGTCCAGCCAATCGTCCATGGCAGAATCGTCCGGTATGAGGCTGCCGGTGAAGAACGCGTCGTTCATGGATGTGAACGTTGGCACAACGTCAGGTAAATCCACCGCATCTGCTTCCACCGCA
>ENA-ORCP01000182-ORCP01000182.1-human-gut-metagenome-genome-assembly--contig:-NODE-182-length-53784-cov-5.585250_pt1 | contig 53784 bp, 46 predicted proteins | sample MGYA00242990_ERZ507991 | MGnify/ENA primary metagenome ERZ507991 (study PRJEB26167, sample SAMN06115496) | human gut metagenome | host: Homo sapiens | place: China:Henan | collected 2015-05-07 | study... | reverse complement strand
TATGTCATCCTGTTCTTCTGCTTCATGTATCTGCCCATTGCCTACATGATCGTGTTCAGCTTCAACCAGAGCAAGGGTTATTCGCTGTTCACCGGCTTTACTCTTAAGTGGTACTCCAGCCTGTTCCACAATTCGTCCATCCTGCATGCATTGCTGGTGTCGGTGGAAGTGGCGCTGCTGTCGGCAGTCATTGCGACAGTTCTGGGCACGGCGGCAAGCCTCGGCATTGCTTCCATGGGCCGCAAGAGCCGCCTTGTCGTTACTAATATCACCTATATCCCGGTGGTCAACCCGGAGATCATCACCGGAATCTCGCTCATGCTGCTGTTCGTGGCGTACCAGCGCTTTGCCGAAGGCGTTTCCTGGCTGCCGGATACCATCATGGGCTTCCCGACGCTGCTCATTGCGCATATCGCGTTCAACGTGCCGTATGTCATCTTCAACGTCACGCCGAAGCTCAAGCAGCTGGATATCAAACTGTACGAGGCTGCTCTGGATCTGGGCTGCGACCCCAAGCAGGCATTCTTCAAGGTCATCCTGCCGGAGATCAGCCCCGCCATCCTGTCGGCCTTCCTCATCTGCCTGACCTACTCCATCGACGACTTCATGATCTCCTACTTCAACTGCGGCACGGTGGAGACCCTTCCCATCGCCATCTACTCCATGACCCGCAAAAAGGTCAGCCCGGAGATCTATGCACTGTCTACCATCATGTTCGTAGTGATTCTGGCCATCATCCTGATCTCCAATGCGATGGAAAGCCGCAGCTACCGCCGCGACCAGAAGGCACTGAGAGGGGAGGGCGTATGATGAAACGACTGTCTGTTCTGCTGCTCACGCTGGCAATGGCGGTCTGCTGCACTCTGCCTGCCTTTGCAGCCGGCACCATCGAAGTCACAGAAGATGTCTCGGTGTCGGGCGACTATGACTGGACCCGCTTCAAGGGCCAGAACATCACCCTGAACGTCTACAACTGGGGCGAGTATATCTCCAACGGTTCGGATGACAGCGTGGATGTGGTGTCTGCCTTCGAGCAGCTCACCGGCATCAAGGTGAACTACACAACCTTCGACTCCAACGAGTCCATGTACGCCAAACTGAAATCCGGTGCTGCCGATTACGATGTGGTCATCCCGTCGGACTATATGGTCGCCAAGATGATCAACGAGGGAATGCTCAAGCCGCTGAATTACGACAACATCCCCAACTTCCAGAAGATCGACGAGGAATACCGCAACCCGGACTATGACCCGGAAAATGCCTATACTGTGCCTTATATGCTCTGCACCACCGGCATTATCTATAATACCACCATGGTGGACAAGGCACCCACCAGCTGGGCCGACCTGTGGGATGAGCAGTACGCGGGCAATATCCTGATGTTCAACAACAGCCGCGACGCCTACGCCATTGCGGCCTTCAAGAGCGGCCATGACATCAACCCCCAGTCCACGGAAGAAGTGGACGAGGTGGTGAAAGAACTCAAGGCTCAGAAGCCGCTGGTGCAGGCCTACGTCATGGATGAGATCTTTGATAAGATGATCGGCGGCGAGGCGGCCATCGGCGTGTACTACTCCGGCGACGCTATCACCATGATCGACGACAACCCGGACTTGGCGTGGGTGTTCCCGGAGGAGGGCAGTGTGCTGTCGGTGGACAGCATGGCCATTCCCACTACAAGCGAACATCAGGAAGCTGCTGAGATGTTCATCAACTTCATGTGCGAGACCGACATCGGCAAGGCGAATGCGGAGTACATCGGCTACACCACCCCCATGCACGATGTGTGGGAGGTGCTGGACGAAGACCTGAAGGACAGCGAGATCGCCTATCCGCCCGAAGAGCTTGCCGCAAAGGAAAAGGTATTCACCGCGCTGGATGACGAAGTAAACAGCGAGCTGGATGTCAAGTGGAGCGAGATGAAGAGCTACGACGAGGGCGGCAGCAGCTATCTGTTCCTGATGTTGCTGCTGGCCATGCTGGCACTGGCGTTCTTCAACATCTGGCGCAAGCTGCGTAAACGCACCCGGAACCAGTATTAAACTCTCTACAGGCTGTGCTGCAAAAGGTACAGCCTGTTTTTGTACAGAAAGGAAGCGCACTATGGAACCCAATCATTACACAGAGACCGTCACCGTCCTGAACGCCGATGCCGACTTCCGCAGCTTGCTCAAGCCCAGCGCCCTGCTGCGCTATGTGGAGCAGGTGTCTGCAGATCATGCCCGGGCTTTCGGCATGGACGATGCGTTTTTCCGGGAGCAGGGCGTGGCGTTTCTCGTGGGCAAGCAGGCACTGCAGTTTACCCGTGTGCCCCGGCGGACGGAAAAACTTACCCTGACCACCCGGGCAGAAGAAAGCCGCCGCGGATCCATCAAGCGTATCACCACCGTGACGGACGAAAGCGGCGCACAGGTGGCCATGGTGGACTGTCGATGGATCGTGGTGAGTCTTGCCGAGGGCCGCATCCTGCGTCAGCCGGGCTGGACGGTGGCGGGCTTCTGGAACGAGAGCGTGGAGAGCGAACTGCCCCTGCAGTTGCACAAGTGCCGGGACGGCCTGACCAGTGCAGGGGAGTGGACTGCCCGGTATTCGCAGTGCGACCTGAACGGGCACATCAACAATGCATTTTATCTCGACATCGCCTGCGATGCTTTGCCGCTGGATGTGATGAAGCAGGGGCCTGTGAAATTTGCGGCGGTCAACTATCACCGCGAGATCCCGCTGGGTGAGAAGGCGGAGGTGCTGTATGCGCCTTCGGCAGAAGGATGGTATCTTATCGGTCGGCACGACGGCCAGACCAGCTTTGAGTGTTATCTGGAGCTTGACACAGAAAGTTAACAAAAGAAATGACAAAAAATCACAAAACCCTATTGCAAAATGATTTCAAAAGAGTTACAATATGGTTACAGCATGGGCAATAAACCCTGCTGAGTGTGAAATCTTTTTCTTCTTGTTTTTGGGATATCGGGCACGGGTCCTCCTCCTCCGGCTGTTCTCCTTCACAGCTGTGACCCATGTGCCACACAGGCGATATCCCGCTTCGTGTGCAAAAAGGCCCGTCCTTTCTCCGGACGGGCTTTTTTGCACCCTGAAAACAGCTGTTGCGCCGGGAAAGTATGACCTTACGCCGTTTTGGTGGGCATTTTGCCTGTTTTTCTGCAAAGGACATTTGCAAAGTTTGGCGGGGCAGGGGTTTGTATTCTGGCCGGCTTTGTGGTATTGTATATACAACAATTTATAAGTTGCAAACATGAATTGATTTTGTTGTAGAATGCTTTTGCTGCGATAAGAGAAAAGGAGTTTGAACATGGCTTATTTTTATGAAGAACCTTCCCGCACCTTCGGCGAATACCTGCTGGTCCCGGGCTATTCCTCCGCAGAGAACGTTCCCACGGCCGTCAGCCTCAAGACCCCGCTGGTCAAGTACCGCAAGGGTGAGGAAGAGTGCCCCCTGCAGATGAACATCCCCATGATCAGTGCCATCATGCAGTCGGTCTCCGGCGATAAGCTGGCCATTGCACTGGCTCGTCAGGGCGGCGTGTCCTTCATCTACGGTTCCCAGAGCATCGAGAGCGAGGCCGCCATGGTGCGCCGCGTCAAGAGCTTCAAGGCCGGTTATGTTGTTTCCGATTCCAATCTGGCCCCCACTGCCACCCTGCACGACGTGCTGGAGCTGAAGGCCCGCACGGGTCATTCCACCATCGCCATCACCGCCGATGGCACCCCCAACGGCAAGCTGCTGGGTATCGTGGCCTCCCGCGATTACCGCGTCAACCACACCCCCGATGATGCACCTGTCACCACCTTCATGACCCCCATTGAAAAGCTGGTCACCGCTCCGGAGAACACCTCCCTGCACGACTGCAACAACATCATCTGGGACAACAAGATCAACACCCTGCCTCTGGTGGACGCCGAGGGCAACCTGAAGTATATCGTTTTCCGCAAGGACTACGACTCCCACAAGAAGAACGCCAACGAACTGCTGGATGCCAACAAGAGCTATGTGGTCGGTGCCGGCATCAACACCCGCGACTATGCCGAGCGCGTGCCCGCACTGGTGGATGCCGGTGTGGATGTGCTGTGCATCGATTCTTCTGAAGGCTACTCCGAGTGGCAGGCACGCACCATCCACTGGATCCGTGAAAACTACGGCGACAAGGTAAAGGTCGGCGCAGGCAACGTTGTGGACGCCGAGGGCTTCCGTTTCCTCGCAGAGCAGGGCGCTGACTTCGTCAAGATCGGCATCGGCGGCGGCTCTATCTGCATCACCCGCGAGACCAAGGGCATCGGCCGCGGTCAGGCCACCGCTGTCATTGAGGTGGCAAAGGCCCGCGACGAGTATTTCAAGGAGACCGGCATCTATGTGCCCATCTGCTCCGACGGCGGCATCGTCCACGATTACCACATCACCCTCGCTCTGGCCATGGGTGCCGATTTCGTGATGCTGGGCCGTTACTTTGCCCGCTTTGACGAAAGCCCCACGAACAAGGTGCGCATCAACGGCCAGTATATGAAGGAGTACTGGGGCGAAGGCTCCAACCGTGCCCGTAACTGGCAGCGTTACGATCTGGGCGGCTCTACCAAACTGAGCTTTGAGGAAGGCGTGGACAGCTACGTTCCGTATGCAGGCCCGCTGGCGGACGGCGTGCAGACCACTCTGTACAAGGTCAAGAGCACCATGTGCAACTGCGGCGCACTGTCCATCCCCGAACTGCAGCAGAAAGCCAAGCTGACCGTGGTCTCCTCCACCTCCATCGTCGAGGGCGGCAGCCATGACGTTGTGCTGAAGAATGCGACCCCCAATATGATGAACGGCTGATTTTTTCAGCTCTTTGCCGCCTGTGCCGTTTGTGCATGGGCGGCTTTTTTTGTTACCGGAATTTGACCTTGATTTTCCAAAAGGGCTTGAACATCCTCCGGTTTGGTGCTATCATGATAGAAACGCACTGTCAAGACAGCTTGGGTGTGGCAGCTTTTCCAAAGGAAAAGCACAACGGCAGGGGACAATGAGGAGCCTTTGCCGGGTGCAAAGAAGAGAGGATATTATTCATGGACGAGATCAAGGTTGTGCCCTACATTCCGGATGAGGACTACGACAACCCCGCGATGGTCGTGGATTTTTACGAATTTACCATGGCAAACTGCCTGTTCCTGCACGGGTTCAAGGACACCACACTGGTGTTTGATATGTTCTTCCGCAAGAACCCGGACAATCAGGGCTATTCCATCAGCGCCGGCCAGCGCAAGCTGACCCGTTTCCTGATGAATTACCATTTCAATGCGCAGGATATCTGGTGGCTGCGCACCAAGGGAATGAGCGAGGAGTTCTGCGAGTACCTGCGCACCTACCAGTGGAAGGGCGATATGTACGCTCTGCCCGAGGGCACGGTGTGCTACCCCCATGTGCAGATGGTGCGGATCGAGTGCGACCTTGTGGGTGCGATCCTGATCGAGACCTACCTGCTGCAGACCATGAACTTCCACAGCCTGATCGCCACCAAGGCGACCCGCGTCACCGGCATGAACACCCACACGCCTCGCAGCGTCATGGAGTTCGGCACCCGCCGCGCACAGGGCGAGAGCGCCGGCAATGACGGCGCGTATGCCGCCGTTCTGGGCGGCTGCGTAGGCACTGCCAACTGTCTGGCCGAGATGAAGTTCGGCGCAGACGTCAAGGCTGTGGGCACCGTGGCGCATAGCTTCATCGAGTTCTTCCCGACCGAGTTCGACGCCTTCAAGGCCTTTGCTGACACCTACCCGGATTCGGTCAGCTTGCTGCTGGACACCTATAATATCATGGAGAGCGGTCTGCCCAATCTCATCAAGCTGGACGACTACCTCATCGAGAAATATCCCGACGATCCCAACCGCCGCGTCAAGAGCGCCCGCATCGATTCCGGCGACCTGGCCCGCGGCTCCAAGCGCCTGCGCAAGGCACTGGATGCAGCAGGCAAGCCCTATATCAAGCTGGTGGCTTCCAACGGTCTGGACGAGAAGAAGATCGCCAACATGGAGCTGTACGAGCACGCACACTTTGACTCCTACGGTGTTGGCGAAAACCTCATTACCTCCGCTTCCGACCCGGTGTTCGGCGGTGTGTACAAGCTGGTGGCGGTCAAGCAGCCGGACGGCAGCTACATCCCCAAGATGAAGTGCTCGGATTCTGCCAGCAAGGCCATCATCCCGGGCAAGAAGATGCCGTGGCGTCTCTATGACGAGAACGGTCAGGCGCAGTGTGACCTGATCGCCATGGATGACGAGGTAATCGAGGCCGGCAAGCCCATCACCATGGTCAATCTGGACTCCGATGCCATCGAGCGTACTGTCACCTTTACCCCGACGGCGGTAAAGAAGCTGCTGGTACCGCACATCCTGAATGGTCAGCTGACCATCGAGCTGCCTTCCATCGCCGAAAAGAAGGCTTATATTGCAAAGCAGCTTACCGAGGAAACATGGGAGAGCGAGCTGCGTCTGGAGTGCCCGCATAAGCACTATGTCAACATGACCCCTGCCGTGGCCGAGTGCCGCTCCAAGATGTATGCCGAGTTGCATGGTGGAAAAGTGTAAGTAAGAAAAAATCCCTTCAAGCGAACGCTTGAAGGGATTTTTTATGCCGCCGACGGGGGTCGAACCCGTACTCTGTCTCCAGAAAGGGATTTTAAGTCCCTCGTGTCTGCCAATTTCACCACAGCGGCATACAACGTCAATTATAATACAACAGAACCTTTTTTTTGTCAAGAAAAAGCGCGGTTGACAGAGCGTCACGGTCTGTTCATAGTTCATTTGAAAAAAGTGCTTTTTCTTTCTGCGGTTTCATGCTATAATAAAATCGATACGACCTTTGAGTCGTTGCAGCGCAGAGCGGCGGTGTATCGCTCTGCCGGGGTATTGCCCGCAGGGGTTAGCGGGCGGGAAAATCAAAAAGAGAGGCGAATCGAATGTTGGATATGATCAAGTGCAGCACCGGCGGTGCATATTACGCCCGGGGCGAGTGGATTCCTGCAGACGGCAATGCTGATGCCGCGCTGGCAGCAAAAGGCTTTGACGCGGCATCCATTGCAAATGCCAAGACCGGCACCATGGCCTATGGCATCCTGCAGGCGCATAACACCAGCGGCGATGCAGATAACCTGAAGATCAAGTTTGACGCCATGGCAAGCCATGACATCACTTTCGTCGGCATTATCCAGACGGCGCGTGCATCCGGGCTGGAAAAGTTCCCCATCCCTTATGTGCTCACCAACTGCCACAACAGCCTGTGCGCTGTGGGCGGCACCATCAATGAGGACGACCACCGCTTCGGTCTGTCCGCCGCAAAGAAATACGGCGGCATCTTTGTGCCGCCGCATCTGGCTGTCATCCACCAGTATATGCGCGAGAAGTTTGCGGGCTGCGGTAAAATGATCCTTGGCTCGGACTCGCACACCCGCTACGGCGCTTTGGGCACCATGGCCATCGGCGAGGGCGGCGGCGAACTGGCAAAGCAGCTGCTGGGCCGCACTTACGATGTTGCCCGCCCGGGTGTTGTTGCCATCTATCTGACCGGTTCTCTTCCGGTCGGCTGCGGCCCCCACGATGTGGCCATCGCTCTTGTGGGCAAGCTGTTCAGGAGCGGTTATGTCAAGAACAAGGTCATGGAGTTCGTCGGCCCCGGCATCGCATCCCTGCGTCAGGATACCCGCAACGCCATCGATGCCATGACCACCGAGACCACCTGTCTGTCCTCCATCTGGGAGACCGACGAGACGACGCAGAAGTTCCTCGCCGTGCATGGCCGCGCTGCAGATTACAAGAAGCTGGCTCCGGCAGAGCTTGCTTACTATGACGGTGTGGTGGAGGTCGATCTGTCGGCCATCCGTCCCATGATCGCGCTGCCCATGCATCCCTCCAACGCCTTTACCATTGAGGAGTTGAACGCTAACCTCGAGGACATTCTCCACGCCTGCGAGCAGGATGTGCAGAAGCTCATCGGCCGCAAGGACGTCTCCCTTGATCTGTGCAGCAAGATCGAAAGCGGAAAACTCCGTGTAGATCAGGGTGTTATTGCCGGCTGTGCAGGCGGCCTGTATGACAGCATCTATGAAGCTGCCTCCATCCTCAAGGGTCATACCGGCGGCTGCGGCGATTATGCCCTCAGTGTGTATCCCGGCAGCCAGCCCATCATGATGGAACTGGTGCGTACCGGCGTCATCCATGATCTGATGGCCAGCGGTGCCACCATCCGTACCGCATTCTGCGGCCCCTGCTTCGGCGCAGGTGACGTGCCCGCTAACGGCGCTCTGTCCATCCGCCACACCACCCGCAACTTCCCCAGCCGCGAAGGCTCCAAGCCCGGCAACGGTCAGCTGTCCGGCGTGGCGCTGATGGATGCCCGCAGCATTGCGGCCACCACGGCCAACGGCGGTATCCTGACCCCGGCCACCGACATCGATTATGATCCCACTGTGCCGGAATACCAGTACGATTCTTCCAGCTACGACACCCGCGTCTATCAGGGCTTCGGCAAGGGCGACTACGATGCACTGCTCAAGCTCGGCCCTAACATCAAGGACTGGCCCGAGATCGCACCGTTGGGCGATAATCTGTTGCTGAAGGTTGCTTCCTACATCACCGACCCTGTTACGACCACCGATGAGCTGATCCCCTCCGGTGAGACGTCCTCCTTCCGTTCCAACCCCTTGGGTCTGGCCGAGTTCACCCTCAGCCGCAAGGATCCGGAGTATGTAGGCCGCGCCAAGGCGGTGCGTGCCGAAGAGCAAGCCCGCCGCGCAGGCAAGGGCAGCACCGAAGTTCTTGCACAGCTGCACAAGGTGCCCGGCTGCGAAAGCCTGACCTGGGAGGATGTACAGATCGCATCCACGATCTTTGCGGTCAAGCCCGGTGACGGTTCCGCCCGCGAGCAGGCCGCCAGCTGCCAGCGTGTGCTGGGTGCCGGGGCCAATATCGTCACCGAGTACGCCACCAAGCGCTACCGCTCCAACCTGATCAACTGGGGCATGCTGCCTCTGCAGCTGGCGGGGGCGACTCCGTTCGGTCTGGGTGATTATGTGTTCATCCCGAATGTCCGCGAGGCGCTCAAGGGCGACCTGCAGAACATCAAGGCTTATGTTCTGGGCGACACCGTAAGAGAGTTCAGCCTGTATATGGCTCCGCTGACTTCTGACGAGCGTCAGATCCTTGCCGACGGCTGCCTGATCAATTTCTATAAGCACTAAGCAAAGAAGCATCTCGGCTGCATGCCTGCGGCTGAGGTGCTTTTATCTGGGACTCTTTGGAGGTTCATTTTCCATGCCTGGCGATTTGCATAATCATTCTACCTGTTCCGATGGCTCGGTGCCCATCCACCGCCTGCCGCTCATGGCGGCGCGGGCGGGGCTGGACACAATGGCCATCTCTGACCACGATACCCTGATCAGCGTGAACTATTGCTATGAGCATCCTGTGCAGGATGGAGTTCGGCTCATCCCGGCCACAGAGCTGACCGGCTACGACCACGAGCACCGCCACCGGGTGCATCTGCTGTGCTACTATCCGGACCCGGACAGCCGGGAGCTGAAAGCGCATTGCGACCTTCTGCGCCAGCGCCGCAACGAGTGCGGCCTGCAGAGTGCACGGGAGATCGAAGCACTGTACCCGCAGTTCCGCACCGAGCAGGCGCTGGAATATGCAAAAGACAGCGGCGTGCTGTTCAAAAGCGGCATTATGGAGGCACTGCATCAGCTGGGTCTGTGCGATGCCGTGTACGGGGAACTGTACAGTTATCTCTTTGGCTGGGAGCCGCGTGGCGTCGTGCTGCATCAGGTAAAGTACCCTTCTGTGCAGGAGGTCATTGCCACCGCGAAAGCGGCAGGGGCCGTGCTGGTGTTTGCGCACCCCACAGTGTACAAGAGTATGCCGCTTGTGCGGCAGCTAGCCAAAGAAGGCGTGATCGATGGCATCGAGGTGGAGCACCCCCGTAACAGCCCGGAGGACAAAGCCGAATGTGCTGCCCTTTGTGAGCAGTACGGGCTGATCCGTACCGGCGGCACCGATTTCCACGGGGCAAACCATAAGCATCCCCATCCGGTGGGTACCTGCGTGACAGCGGACGATCAGGTGGTGCGTATTCTGGAGCTGGCCCGTCAGCGCCGAGGCATCTCTGTGTAAGCGGCAGGGCGGTCTTGCGCAGCAAGATGGAGGGGTCTCACCCCGACAAGCCCGCGTTTGCGAAGCAATAAAGTCCCCGGTGGGGACTTTAAGCGGCAGGACGGTCTTGCGCCAGCAAGATGGAGGGGTCTCACCCCCGACAAGTCCGCGTTTGCGAAGCAATGAAAGCCCCAGTGGGGCTTTTAAGCGGCAGGGCGGTCTTGCGCAGCAAGATGGAGGGGTCTCACCCCCGACAAGCCCTGGTAGAATACTATAATAATAGGCGCCCAAGCGCCAAAAGAATTTGTAATAAGAGAGGATTTTGAACGATGAGCAAGGAATTCAGTTTTCCGAACAGGGGCACCTGCTCCCAGCAGACAAACTTTGTGCTGAACGATGACCACACCATTGAGTCCATCGAGGTCATCGGCGGCTGCAACGGCAATCTGAAAGGCATCTGCCGTCTGGTCAAGGGGATGAAGGCAGAGGATGTGATCACACGTCTGGATGGTACGATCTGCGGTTTCCGCAACACCAGCTGCCCGGATCAGATCGCCAAGAACCTGAAAAAGGCTCTGGCCGAGATGGAGTAACCGCATCGATGAAAGGGAGATGCCGAAAGGTGTCTCCCTTTTTATGTTTCATGCCCCGACACAAACAGCTGTTTTTTTTCGCTCGTTCAGGGCTATACTTCTTGTGCAAATGATTTTTGATCAGCAAGGAGCAAAGCAATGAGCATCTGGGAGAAAATGGGCTTTGGCGGGTACAGGGGCTTTTCACGGGAATCAGCCGGGTTGCTGCGCACGGCTGTGGAGCTGGCTGGGAACTTCGGCTGCGAAAAAGCCGATACCGGGCATCTTCTGCTGGCTATGCTCCGGCAGGAAGACAGCGCCGCAGCACGGTTCCTGAACGGAAAGCGGATCACGGAACAGGCGGTGCGCCGTCAGCTGGCCGAGAACCGATGTGCCCCTGCACGGCATCTGGACCATTGCGCCTTTGCACCCGATCTGCGCCGCACGATGGATTACGCCATCATCGGGGCACAAAACGCACACATTTCCCGTGCAGAACCGGAACACCTGCTCTGCGCCATGCTGGAGGATGACGGCTGTACTGCCGGGTTGCTGCTGGCCTCCATGGGCTTGTCGCTCACCGAAGCTGTGCGGGAATGCCGCCAGCTTTCCGGGCAATTTGTGCTTCCGTATCAGTCCCGCGCAACGGTCAGTGCACCCCGCGGGAGCCGTGCCAGCGATAAATATTGCCGTGACCTGACCCGCCGCGCCGCCGAACGGGAACTGGATCCGGTATTCTGCAGGGACGCAGAGCTGGACCGTATGGTCGAGATCCTCTGCCGCCGCCAGAAAAATAACCCCTGCCTTGTGGGGGAACCGGGCGTTGGCAAGACAGCTCTTGCTGAGGGTCTTGCCCAGCGCATCTCTGCCGGGAATGTTCCGCAGGCGCTGAAAGGCCGACGGCTGCTGGCACTGGATATGGCCAGCCTTGTGGCGGGCACCAAGTACCGCGGCGATTTTGAAGAGCGTTTCAAGAATCTGCTGGAAGAACTGGTGCGGGACGGCAGCGCAATCCTGTTTGTGGACGAGTTCCACACCATCGTGGGCGCAGGGGCGGCGGAAGGCGCAATCGATGCAGCCAGCATCCTGAAACCGGTCCTCGCACGGGGCGAGATGCAGATCATCGGTGCCACGACCAACGAAGAGTTCCGCACCCATATCCAGAAGGATGCTGCGCTGGAACGCCGCTTCGGGCGGGTGCAGGTGGAGGAACCCACGCCGGAACAGGCCCTGGATATCCTCGAGGGCCTTGCACCCCGCTACGAGCGATACCACAGCGTAAGGCTCCCGCCAGAAACACTGCGGGCAGCGGTCGAATTATCGGTACGATATCTGCCGGGGCGTTTCCTGCCGGATAAATCTATCGATCTGATGGACGAAGCCTGCGCGGCGGCCCGCATTCGTGCCGAACAGGAAAAGCGCACCCAGCCCGTTCTGAAACCGGATGATATTGCCCGGGTAGTGGCGCAGGCCAGCGGCGTGCCTGCAGAGCGGGTAGGGGAGCAGGAGCGGGAACGGCTGGACAGGCTGGAGGACCGGCTGAATGCAGAGATCGTAGGGCAGAAGCAGGCCGTTGCCGCCGTGGCAGGAGCCATCCGCCGCAGCCGGACAGGACTTGGCGAACCGGGCAGGCCGATCGGGGCGATGCTGTTTCTCGGGCCGACCGGCGTGGGTAAAACGGCCCTCGCCCGTGCATTGGCCGTCGGCTGGTTCGGCAGCGAGAAAGCCCTGCTCAAGTTTGATATGTCGGAGTATCAGGAGCAGCACACAACAGCCCGGCTGCTGGGTGCGCCGCCGGGCTATCTCGGCCACGATGAGGGCGGTCAGCTGACCGAAGCGGTGCGCCGCCGCCCCTACAGCGTGGTGCTGTTCGATGAGATCGAAAAGGCTCACCCAGATATCCAGAACATCCTGCTGCAGATCCTTGAGGACGGCCAACTGACCGATGCCATGGGCCGCAAGGCGGATTTCCGCAATACCATCGTTCTGCTCACTTCTAACCTCGGGGCGAGGTTTCTGGCCGGCCAGTCTGCTCCGCTGGGCTTTGCGCCCGGCAGCGAAGCGTTGTTTGAAAAGCAGTCGGCACAGGCTGTGGAGGAGGCTAAAAAGTGGTTCCGTCCGGAGCTGGTCGGGCGTCTGGATGAGATGATCGTATTCCGCCCGCTGGCAGAAGAAAGCCTTTGTGCCATCACGGAAAAAATGCTCTGTCAGCTGGAAGCTCGTGCTGCCCGCAGCGGCTACCAGCTGCGGCACACCCCGCGTGTGGGGCAGGCCCTTGCAGCAAAGGCACAGTCTGCCTACGGGGCACGGGAGCTGCGCCGTGCCGTTGACCGTGCCGTGGAGCAGGCACTGGCCGACCGCATTGCTTCCGGGCAGGCGGCTGCAGGCCAGCACTGGACGGCAGACTGTACTGCCGAGGGAACAGTCATCCTCCGGGCAGATGAACCCGCAACCTTATGATTTCGCTTGCATCCTGCGTTTTTTCTGCTATCATAGAAATAACAGCAAATGCAGGAGGAAATCATGCAGATATTGTTTATCTTGAATCCCACCGCCGGAAAGACCGACTGTACCCGGGAACTGCCCCGGCAAATCGAAGAAGCGGCTGCCCGGGCAGGGCTTTCCGCGCAGGAATATACCATTCAGGTCACGACCCATGCGGGCCATGCACGGGAACTGGCCCATGCGGCAGCAGAACAGACCCGGCAGACAGGGGAGACGCTTCACATCTATACAGCAGGCGGCGACGGCACCTTCAACGAAGCGCTTACCGGCGCTTACGGATACAAAAACGCCGCCGTGGGCTGCCTGCCCTTCGGAAGTGGAAATGACTTTCTGCGTACCTTCGGCACAAAAGAAGAGTTTTTGGATCTGGATGCCCAGCTTGCCGGAGGAGAAGTGCCCATCGACCTGATGGAGACGAGTCTCGGCCTTTCGGCGACCATCTGCGCCGCCGGTCTGGATGCGCAGGTGGCCTATGGAATCCCGAAATTCCGGCGCATCCCGCTGTGCGGCGGAGAGATGGCCTATGCACTTTCCATCGTTCAGCAGCTGTGTGGTCCTATCGGACGCCGGGTGGAATACACGATTGATGGCGAGACCATGACAGTGGATTGTCTGATGTGCGCTGTGTGCAATGGCCGCACTTATGGCGGAGGTTTCTGTGCTGCACCCGAAGCCCGGCCCGATGACGGCTGGCTGGATGTGTATATCATCCGCAAGGTGAGCCGCCTGACCATTGCAAAACTGCTTGGCCTGTACAAAAACGGCCGGCACTTCCGTAACGGTCATCTTCTGCCGGAGGTGGAACCGTATTTCATTTATCGCCGGGCAAAAAGCGTGACCCTGAAAGCTGCAGACGGACGTGGCCCCATTGTGGCAACGGCAGACGGCGAGTGCGTCCCGAAAGAAGAGGTTCGCGTACAGGTGCAGCCCCTTGCCGGACGGATCCTTCTGCCCAAACCGGCCTATGAGCGCTTTGCCATGCAAAAGGCCGCGCAGCACGCGGGCAGTATCTGAGACGGCATTCCAGCGGAAAAGCAGCAAGTTTTATCTTCTCCCCTCTGTCCCGGGTGACCGGAGCAGCGGGGAGAATCATTTTGTCACATTTTGTTCTTATTTCCAGCAAATAGGGCCGGTTGCTCAAAATTTAAACATCAGCCCTTGTTTGTTGATTGTTCCCGCCCGGGAAAGCGGGGTATACTATTGCCATGAGGAAAGCATGAAGATGCTGAATAAAATCAAGGAGGTACGTTCTTTATGTATTATTCCAGTGGCAATTACGAAGCTTTTGCACACCCGAAGAAGCCCGAGGGTGTCGATCATAAATCCGCTTATATCATCGGCTCCGGTCTGGCAGCCCTGACCGCTGCCTGCTATCTGGTGCGTGATGGCCAGATGCGGGGTGAGCATGTGCATGTGTTCGAAAAGGACCCTATTCCCGGCGGTGCCTGCGACGGCTACAAGTATGATGTCGGCTATGTGATGCGTGGCGGCCGTGAGATGGACAACCATTTCGAGGTCATGTGGGATATGCTGCGCTCCATTCCTTCGCTGGAAACCGAGGGTGCCAGCGTGCTGGACGAGTATTACTGGTTGAACAAGGAAGACCCCAACTTCTCGCTCTGCCGTGCAACCGTCGATCAGGGTCAGGATGCCCACACCGACGGCAAGTTCGGCCTGTCCGATAAGGGTGCCATGGAGATCATGAAGCTGTTCTTCACCCCTGATGAGCAACTGCAGGACAAAAAGATCACCGACTTCTTTGACGATGAAGTGCTGAACACCAATTTCTGGATGTACTGGCGCACCATGTTCGCTTTTGAGAACTGGCACAGCGCACTGGAAATGAAGCGGTATATCAAGCGCTACATCCACCACATCGGCGGCCTGCCGGACTTTACGGCTCTGCGCTTTACCCGCTACAATCAGTATGAGTCCATCATTCTGCCCATGACCGAATACCTGAAGAGTTTCGGCGTGCAGTTCCACTACGAAACCAAGGTCACAGATGTCAAATTCGACATTCAGGGCGACCGCAAGATGGCAAGTTCTGTCACCGTGGAGCACGCAGGCGAGGTCTCCAACATCGACCTGACCGAGAACGATCTGCTGTTCATCACAAACGGCGGTTGCGTGGAAAGCTGCACTGTCGGCTCCCAGAACAAGGCCACCGGCATGGATCCCACCATCAGGCCCGGCAACGGCTGGGATCTGTGGAAGAAGATCGCTGCACAGGATCCTTCCTTCGGTCATCCCGAAAAGTTCTGCTCCGATCCTGAGCTTTCCAACTGGGAAAGTGCTACCATCACCACGCTGGACGACAAGATCCCGCAGTATATCCAGAAGATCTGCAAGCGCGATCCGTTCAGCGGCCACACCGTCACCGGCGGCATCGTCACGGTCAAGGATTCCAGCTGGCTGCTCAGCTGGACACTGAACCGTCAGCAGCAGTTCCGCGATCAGCCCAAGGATCAGCTGTGCGTCTGGATCTACAGCCTGTTCACCGATAAGCCCGGTGATTACGTCAAGAAACCCATGCGCGAGTGCACCGGCAAGGAGATCTGCATGGAGTGGCTGTACCACATCGGCGTGCCCACTGACCAGATCGAAGAGCTGGCTGAGCACAGCGCTAACACCGTTCCGGTCATGATGCCCTATATTGATGCATTCTTTATGCCGCGTGCCATGGGCGACCGCCCCGACATCGTGCCGGAAGGCGCTGTCAACTTTGCCTTTATCGGCCAGTTTGCCGAGACCGAGCGCGACACCATCTTCACCACCGAATATTCCATGCGCACCGGTATGGAAGCCGTTTACACCCTGCTGAACATCGACCGCGGCGTGCCGGAAGTCTGGGGCAGCACCTACGATGTGCGCGACCTGCTGAATGCAACGGTCAAGCTGCGCGACGGCAAAAAGATCACCGACATGGATCTGCCGCTCATTCCGCGTCTCGCCATGAAGGAAGCCCTGAAGAAGATCGAGGGCACCGACATCGAGAAGCTGCTCAAGGAATATAATGCCATCTGAGACTGAGTTCTCCGGCTTCTGAGCCGGGATCCCCCATATAAAATCATCCCTGTATGCTGAGACGGCTGCAGGGATGATTTTTTGCTTTCTTGAAAAAACGGAAGGTTTGCACAAAACAAACGGCATAAAACACTTCGATTTGAACAAATCCAGCGGAAGACACTTGTTCTGCAACGGGTTCTGTGGTATGCTTAAAACAATGGATGCCGGGGCGGACTGTGCACCCGGCAGGAATATGAATGCAACAAGAGGAGGTCGTTTTTTGCCATGAAACAGCTTATCTCCCGCCGCAATTTCCTGAAAGCCGCCGGGGTGACCACCGCTGCGGCTGCCATCAGTCTGGGTGCTCCTGCCGCATCGGCGTGCATCGGCGATTTTGAGGATATCACCATCCTCTATACCAACGATGTCCACACTTACATCGACAAACAAAGCCCGGAGCTTACCTATGCGGCCATTGCCGCTCTGAAGAAGAGTTATCAGGACGCCGGAAAGAATGTTCTGCTGGTGGATGCGGGCGACCATATTCAGGGCACCGCTTACGGCTCCATGGACGAAGGCGCGTCCATTATCCAGCTGATGAATGCCGCCGGTTATGATGCTGCGACCCCCGGCAACCATGAGTTTGATTACGGCATGGACCGTGCCCGGGCAGCTATGCGGGAAGCAGATTACCCGTATCTGTCCTGCAACTGGGTCTATGAACCGCTGGGCACCCGTGTTCTGCCGGATGTAAAGTATTTCCGTCTCGGCGGGCGGACGATCGCGCTGGTCGGTGTAACGACACCTGAGACCTTTACCAAGTCTACGCCGGCGTACTTCATGGACCCGAGCCAGAGCGTTTATATCTATGATATTCTGGGCGGCGACGACGGCCAGAAGCTGTACAAGGCCGTGCAGAGATCCATTGATAAGGCAAAGGTCATTGCGGACTACGTCATTGGTCTGGGACATCTGGGTGTTGATCCGTCCTCTTCGCCGTGGACCAGCCGGGAAGTCATTGAGCACACTTCCGGCTTCGATGCTTTCATTGATGGCCATTCTCACACCGTCATGGAGTGTGAGTGGGTGAAGGACCTGTCCGGCAAGGCGGTGGCGCTGACCCAGACTGGTTCCTATTTTGCCAATGTCGGCGAAATGACCATCAAGGCAGACGGTTCCATCGAAACAAAACTGGTCTCTTCCTATGATGGTGTGGACAGTGCTGCAGCAGCAATTCAGTCTGCATGGGTGAACACGGTGGACGAGATGCTGGGCGAGAAGATCGCAGTGGCCGATACCAAATTCTATATCACCGACCCGGAGACCGGCAACCGCCGTATCCGTTCGGCAGAAACGAACCTTGGCGATTTCGTGGCTGACGGCATCTATACTTACTTCAATGAGATCGAACAGCTGCATTGCGATGTGGCCATTATGAACGGCGGCGGTATCCGTGCAGACGAGGAGGCCGGTTACTGGACCTTCAAGACCTGCAAACAGATCAGCCCCTTTGGCAATGTGGCCTGCCTGATGTCGGTTACCGGCAAACAGATTCAGGACGCGCTGGAATTTGCTGCCCGCTTTGCCGGAGAAGAAGGCAAGGAGAACGGCGGCTTCCTGCAGGTGGCAGGCGCGACGTATGAGATCCACACCAATATCCCCAACACGGTGCAGACCGATGATAAGAATATCTGGATCGGCAGCGCCACCGGAACGCCCCGTGTACAGAATGTTAAAATCTATGACAAGGCTTCCGGAACCTATGTGCCGCTTGACCCGGCAAAGACCTATGCATTGGCCGGTATGAACTATACCCTGCGCAATCTGGGCGACGGCTTTGCCATGTTTGATGGCGCCGAGCTAATCAAGGACTATGTGTCCGAGGATTATCTTGTCATGTCCACTTATGCCATGAGCTTTGGCGGTGTGGATGGCGAGGGTCTGCCGCACCTGTCCACGGCAAACAGTCCGCTGGCAGATTACCCGGGCTACCTGCTGGATTATGAGGATCCCTACGGCGCAGGCCGCATTACCATTTTGTAAAAGAAAGTCCTATCAGGGCAGAACCAACTGTATAACAAAACCGGGCAGTCTGCGGGCTGCCCGGTTTTTGCGTCTTTGCATCCTCCTGTGAAAACAGAAAAGCCACCTGAGTTTCCTCAGATGGCTTTGTTCTGGTTGGGGATGAGAGAATCGAACTCCCACAAGTAGAGTCAGAGTCTACCGCACTACCACTATGCAAATCCCCAATATTCTGTTTTGCTTTGCGGGGTGAGCCGCTCGACGTGTGCTATTATACGCGGAAAAGTCTGACTTGTCAAGCGGATTTTATAAAAAAATCTATTTTTTCTGAAAAAGGTCGATTCTCGGTTTTATTTTTCGATATTCTTTGTATTGTCCGGCAAATAGATTGCAACATCTTCCAGCCTGCACTCTAAAATTCGACAGAGTGTATTGAGCGTATAGGTGCTGACATTTTCATTTTTGCGTAGACGACTTAGCTGCCCTGCACTGAAATGATAGTCCTTCAGTAATTTGTATTGAGAGATTCCGCGTTGCTTCATAGTTGCCCAAAGTGGGTCATAGCGAATCATGAGATATACCATCCTTGAAAAATTCTATGACTACAGAATAAGTTAAGGACGATATATTGACAATTGCCCGGGAAGGGGCTATTATCAATATACGGGCTATATTGCAATTTGAAAGGATGGAATTGATATGCAAGCTGCGGAAATCAAAGAATATCTTGGCATGTGCGTAGACCTGGAAAAACAGGTCTATACACAAGATCGGATGGTTGCAACGCTGAAAAACAGCATTTCTTCCATGAACGGGGAAAAGACTGTTTATCAGGTGCCGGAAGAAGAAATAAACGATCAGACTTGGGAAAAATGGTTCCTACATAGTCTGCCGTTTATTGTTATAGTTGCTATTGATATTTATGCTGGCATTTATTTTATGGGGTGCGGTTTCCCCTTTATGGGTCTGATGATGTGGGGAGGAGGAGCCGTATTTGCATGGCTTGATACCGTGTTTGTGCGGTTCCCGCCATCTGCAGAAGAAAAAATGCAAGCTAAAAAAGAGTATGATGACGCGCTGGTAGAGTATTGCAAGGCAACCGACGAAGAAGAAAAACGCGTTGCCCGGCAGCTCCGGAAGCGTGCATTGCTTCAGAGCCAGCTTAAGTCTTTGCAGGCAGCAAACCGCCAGACGAAGGAAAATTTGCAGAAACTTTATAACTATAATATTATCCATCCGAAATACCGTGGTCTGATCCCGGTGTGTTCTCTGTACGGCTACTTTGATACCGGTGTGTGCACCCAGCTGGAGGGCCACGAGGGCGCATATAACAAATACGATACCGAGAGCCGTCTGGATTACATCATCTGCCAGTTGGATGAAGTCATCCGCCATCTGGAAGATATCAAGAATAATCAATATCAACTGTATGCGGCAATCAAGGAGTCCAACAGGAAGTACGATAAGCTGATTCAAAACACCCAGAATGTCATGAATCAACTGAACGGCATCCAGGCCCAGGGGGCAGAGCTGAACTCCCGCATTGCACAGCTGCAGACCACCTCTGATCTGGCTTTGTATGAGTCCGCCTGCAGCCGTCAGGAACTGACTTACCTGAACCGCATGAATCAGCTGGTCTACTAAACAATGCAAAAAAGGCAGCTCTCAGTCGCTGCCCGGTGATTTGGCAGGTTGTTTTTTTGCACCCACAAACCGGCATATTCCGCACGCGCCTCCTCATATACTGAAATGTGCAAACCCGGAAACGCACAAAAGGAGGATGGCCTATGACGGAACGAACCACACAAAACACCCAGACCCTGCTTTCGCCCCGTATCCCGCGGGATGATGAGCACGAACGCTACCACCCGGAACTGGAAGAAGAGCTCAAGGAGTGCCTGTTCTGCCTGAAGCGCAACGAGATGATGTTTGATCTTGAGGTGGATACCGACCTCATCGAGCAGCGCATCTATGAGAGGCAGGCGCTTTTGTGCCGCTACCGGTACTTACTGTCCCGCGCACGGGAGCTTGGCCTGCACACCGTTCTGACAAAGTATCAGCCGCAAGGATGAAATAGAAACTCCCGGCCCCATACACAATGTTGATTTCACGATACAAAAATCTTGACAGAACCCGTCTTGCGTGTTATCATATGAAAAGATAAATGCGTGCCGGTTTTTCCAGCACGGTGAATTTTTGAGTGTTAGAGAGGTTTTCTATTATGGAACGTATCAAGACCATTGCTACTCGTGACCTGACCAAGAGCGTCAAGACCGGCGGTTGCGGCGAGTGCCAGACTTCCTGCCAGTCCGCTTGCAAGACCTCCTGCGGCGTGGCTAACCAGCAGTGCGAGAACAGCAACAAGTAATTTCTGCAAACCCTATGCCGCCTTTGCCGGGCGGCATTTTTTTGTGTAATTTGGAATGGAGAGTAAAATGGTACATCAGTATCAATTGAACGGCTATAACATCGTGCTGGATACCTGCAGCGGTTCGGTACATGTGGTGGACGATGTGGCGTATGACGTCATCGCCATGTATCCGGAGCACACCGCAGACGAGATCGTTGCAGCCATGATGGCAAAGTACGGCGACCGTGAGGATGTGACCGAAGAGGATCTGCGCCAGTGCATCGAGGATGTTACCGCCCTGAAGGAAGCCGGAAAGCTCTGGACCCCGGACGTTTACCGGGATATGGCCTTCGATTTCAAGAACCGCAACACCGTGGTCAAGGCTCTGTGCCTGCATGTGGCGCACACCTGCAACCTGAACTGCAATTACTGCTTTGCTTCGCAGGGCCGCTATCAGGGCGACCGCGCCCTCATGAGCTTTGAAGTGGGCAAGCGCGCCATGGATTTCCTCATTGAGAACTCCGGCACGCGTCGTAATCTGGAAGTGGACTTCTTCGGCGGCGAACCGCTGATGAACTTCGATATGGTCAAGAAGCTGGTGGCCTACTGCCGTGAACAGGAGAAGATCCACAACAAGAACTTCCGCTTCACCATGACAACCAACGGCATGCTGATCGACGATGATGTGATCGATTTCTGCAACAAGGAATGCCACAATGTCGTGCTGAGTCTGGACGGCCGCAAGGAAGTGAACGACCGCTTTCGCAAGGACTACGCGGGCCATGGCAGCTACGATACCATCGTGCCCAAGTTCCAGGAATTTGTGAAGAAGCGTGGTGACAAGGGCTATTACATGCGCGGCACCTATACCCACTATAACACCGACTTCACCAACGACATCTTCCACATGGCAGACCTCGGCTTTACTGAGCTGAGCATGGAACCGGTGGTGTCCAAGCCCGGCGATCCCAGCGCTCTGACCGAGGAAGACCTGCCCATCCTGAAGGAGCAGTACGAGATCCTCGCCAAAGAGATGATCAAGCGTGACCGCGAGGGCCGCGGCTTTACCTTCTACCATTATATGATCGACCTGACCGGCGGCCCCTGCATCTACAAGCGTATCTCCGGCTGCGGTTCCGGCACCGAGTACATGGCTGTGACCCCCTGGGGCGATCTGTATCCCTGCCACCAGTTCGTGGGCGACCCGAAGTATCTGATGGGCGATATCTGGAAGGGCGTTACCAACACGGAAGTGCGCGACAAGTTCAAGCACTGCAACGCTTACGCCCGTAAGGAGTGCCAGGACTGCTGGGCAAAGCTTTACTGCTCCGGCGGCTGTGCAGCCAACTCCTACCATGCCACCGGCGACATCACCGGTGTGTATGAGTACGGTTGCGAGCTTTTCCGTAAGCGCATGGAGTGCGCCATCATGATCAAGGTAGCCGAAAATCAGGAGCTGGCCGCACAGGGCATCGAGGTGCCCATTGAGCTGGGCAGCACCTGCAACGCCTGCGCCGACGGCGAAGCCTGCGAATGAGCGTGACTACGCCCATTGTGGACTTTGTGCGCCGCTATGCGCAGTCCGGGACCTCCCGGCTGCATATGCCAGGCCACAAGGGACAGAAGATTCTGGGCTTTGAACCGTGGGATATCACCGAGATCAGCGGTGCAGATGAGCTGTATGAAGCAGAGGGCATCATTGCAGAGAGTGAAGCCAACGCCACAAAGCTTTTCGGTACAGCGCATACTTTCTATAGTACAGAAGGCTCCTCGCAGTGTATCCGCGCCATGCTCTTTCTGGCGCTGCAGGCGGCTCCGAAGACCGGCGGTCGCCCGGTGCTGCTGGCAGCACGCAACGCCCACAAGGCGCTGCTCTATGCGGCGGCACTGCTGGATTTTGATATTCGGTGGCTCTGGCCTGCACAGAAAGACGACGGGGCGCTGTGTAGCTGCCCTGTTTCTGCCGGGCAGCTGAAGCAGACACTTCAGGAAATGGAACAGCAGGGCAAAAAGCCCTTCGGCGTCTATGTCACCAGCCCGGATTACCTCGGCGGGGTGCAGGATATCGCTGCGCTGGCCGGGGTCTGCAATGCGTCCGGGGTACCGCTTCTGGTGGACAACGCCCACGGTGCTTATCTGCGGTTTCTCCCGCAGGGGCCGGGGCATCCCATCGCGCTGGGCGCTGCCATGTGCTGCGATTCCGGCCACAAAACGCTGCCGGTGGTCACGGGCGGAGCATACCTGCATCTGGGCGAAAACGCTCCGGTACAGGATGAAACTGCCGTGCGGAATGCGCTGGCGCTGTTTGGCTCCACCAGCCCGTCTTACCTGATTTTGCAGTCGCTGGATCAGTGCAACCGCATCCTTTCGGAAGGATATCCGCTGCGGCTGATGCAGTGCTGTGGGTATCTGACCCGGCTGCGCAGAGAGCTGAACGAAGCGGCTGCGGCAAAACATTGTCCCATGCCGCTGGTGCTGGAAAGCGAGCCGCTCAAAGTCACGCTGGACGCTGCGGCACTGGGCCTGCCCGGGCAGGAGCTGGCCGGGCGGCTGCGCGGCGCACAGATCGAGTGTGAGTATGCCGACCCGCGTTATGTGGTGCTGATGTTCACCCCGGAAAATCCTCCGCAGGATTTCGAACGTCTGACAGCTGCCGTCCGCGGTATCGTGGAAAGTCTGTCCGGGCCAATACCGGAGCCGGAACAGACGGCAGAAGGATTCCGGGCGCTGGAACAGAGCCTTGCGACCCGCTGCAGCATCCGGCAGGCTGTATTTGCCCCACAGGAGATGATCCCGGCAGAGCAGGCAGAAGGATGCATCTGTGCCATGCCGACTGTTTCCTGCCCGCCGGCGATCCCAATTGTGGTCAGTGGTGAGGTTGTTTCGTCGGCAGCTGTGGAGCTGATGAAGCGGTACGGAATCAAAACCATCTCTGTTCTGCACAAAAAATAAGCCTGTTTCAAGAGCGCGGTGCTTTCTGCACCGTGCTCTTTTGCATATCCGCTTCATGCCGTGCATACCTTTTGATAGAAACGGACAGGGAAAGGGGTACACTGCATGGGACTGAAGATTTTTCGGGATACATTGCCGCAGGCGGGGGCCGACTGCACGATAAAAGCTGAACTCCCGCTTGAGACCGAGATCCTTATTTCAGACTATCTTCCTCCGGTGTTCAAGCTGGTCAAGTGCTTTGCGAAACCGGTCGTGCTGCAAAAGCAGCTGCAGCCCGGGCGGCTGACGCTGGAAGGCTATCTGCGCTGCATCGTATTTTATCAGGGTGAGGATGGAACTGGCCTTTGCCAGACAGAGCAGAAACTTCCTTTCACGAAGCAGCTGGAAACCCCGGAAGCCGCATTCACTTCATGGACCGTTACCGCCGAGGGGCAGACCGAGTACCTCAACTGCCGGGCCGTGACGCCCCGACGCATTGAGGTGCGCGGCGCTTTCGGGATGATCGCTGCCCTTCATACTCAGAACAATTCTGAAATCATTACAGCACTGGCAGACGGAAACATTGAGCAGCGGCTGCAAACAGTCAGCGGCGTGCGCAGTGTCGCCGTGCTGGAAAAGCTGGTCACGGCAGAAGGTGAGCTGGTGTTTGCAAAGCCTCCGGCCGCGGTGCTGGATATCACAGGAACTGCAGCGGTGCGGGAGGTGAAACTACTGACCGGAAAAGCTGTGGTCAAAGGCGAGATCCGGGCATCGTGTGCATGGCGTGCCGAAGGGGAGACCACTCTGCAGAGTCAGACGGCATCTCTGCCGTTCCAGCAGGTCGTGGATCTGGACGGTATCGCAGAGGATTGCAAATGCCTGTGCGTTCTGGAACCGGTCGGCTTTTCTGTAACCGAAGGGGAACAGGACAGCAGCCAGCTGACCGCGAATGTGATGATGCATCTGCATGCATGGCGGCCGTTCCAGTTACAGACCGCAGCTGACGCATTCTCCACCCGCTATGAGACCAACCTCACTCCGCAGGAGCGGGCAGTGGATGATCTGGCCTGTCTGCTGAATGAGACTTCCTCTGCTACAGCAAACGGGCCATTACCGGATGCGGGCGCACAGCTTCGGGCCTGTTTTGTTTCCTACGGACCGGTGCAGATCGACTGGCGGGACGGCAGGCCGGAGCTGACGGTACGGGCTGTGGCCACGGCGTTTGCCGAGAATAGCCTTGCGGAGTTGGAAAGCTACGAAAAGCCACTGGAACTGCGGTTCCCGCTTCCGGCAGAAGTGCCGCCGGAAACACAGCTTTTCCCGGAATGCTGGCTGAGCACGGAAAATGTCCAGTGCAGCTGCTCGGGCGGGACGCTGGAAGTAACGGTGACCGCCCGGGCGGAAGGTGCCGTCCTCTGCCGGAAAACATTTACCGCCATCGGAGAGATTTCCCTCGGCGAACCGCTGACCGCAGCAGACCCGGAGATTGCGCTGCGCATCTACTATGCGCAGGAAGGAGAAAAGCCCTTTGATATTGCCCGGCGGTTCCATGTTTCTCCGGCGCAGATGCTGGCGGCCAATGGGCTGGACGCTGGCACACAGGCTTTGCCGCAGGCACAGCACTTTCTGGTGCCCAGTGTGTAAAATGACTGAAGAACGCTGCCATTTTCCGGCAGCGTTCTCCTTTTTGTCAGGGAAATAACCTGAAAAGCTCTTTCTTATCCAGCCGGAGCGGAGTATAATAGACTCTGGTGTTTGGAATAGGAAAGGAGCATCAGTCAACATGGAGACGGAATCAAAGTTTCTGGATCCGGAACTTGTCAATGCGAAAAAACCGGTCTGGGCGTTCAGCCGTAAGACTTTCTGCGAGGGAATGCGCGACGGCGTGCCCATTGCGCTGGGTTATTTTGCAGTTTCGTTCTCGCTGGGCATTGCGGCCCGGCGGGCAGGATTCACCCCATTTCAGGGCTTCTTGGTCAGCCTGCTGAATAATGCTTCGGCCGGTGAGTATGCGGCATTTGCCATTATCATGGCAAATGCAACCAATCTGGAAGTAGCAGTCATTACCCTGATCGCAAATGCACGCTATCTGCTCATGAGCTGTGCGCTGGCCCAGCGCTTTGCACCGGGCACCCCCTTCTGGCACAGGCTGGTCATCGGCTACGACGTAACGGATGAACTGTTCGGCATTACCATTGCACGGCCCGGCAGTCTGAACCCATATTATACTTACGGTGCCATTTTGCTGGCTGCTCCCGCATGGGCGACCGGTACGGCACTGGGCATCATTGCGGGCAACCTGCTGCCGCTGCGGGCAGTCAGTGCACTGAGCGTGGCGCTGTACGGCATGTTTCTGGCTATCATCATCCCGCCGGCCCGAAAGAACAAAGTCGTGGCGGCGCTGGTGGCCATCAGCTTTGCGCTGAGCTTTGTGTGCAACTATCTGCCGGGCATCTCCGCGCTTTCGGAGGGCACCCGCACGATCCTGCTTACTGTGCTTATTTCCAGTGCAGCAGCGGTGCTTTTCCCGGTCAATACGGAGGAACAGGAGGCAGAACATGACCCACAATAATTACATCTACATTGCGGTCATGGCGCTGGTATCCTATGCCATCCGCATCCTGCCGCTGACGCTGATCCGCAAGCCCATCAAAAACCGCTTTATCCAGTCGTTTCTGTACTATGTGCCCTATGTCACGCTGGCGGTCATGACCTTCCCGGCCATTGTCAACGCGACCCAAAGCCCTGTGGCCGGTGCCATGGCACTGGTGGTGGGCATTGCTGCAGCGTGGTTCGGTGCCAGCCTGTTTCAGGTCTCGGTCGCCTGCTGCGCGGTGGTTTTTGTGCTGGAATTTTTTGTCTGACTCTTCGGCAAATGCTGCCCGGAAGCTGCGGTGCTCCCGGGCACTTTTGCATATTTCCGCTTTTTAAAAAGGAGGCGTCTCTATGAAAAAGATCCTCATCACCGGGGCGGGCGGATTCGTTGGCTCTCGGATTCTGCAGCAGTGGAACCGGAACGATGCCCTGTACACGCTGCCCAAAGGCTTTTTCCGGACGGCTGGCGAAGCACAAATCATGGAGCAGGTGGAAAAAATCTGCCCGAATGTGATCTTGCACACTGCAGCCATCTCGGACACCGGTTACTGTGCGCAGCACCCGGAAGAAGCTTACCGTGCAAACGTATTGCTTCCGGTCTGGCTGGCAAAAGCGGCCGCAAAGACCCGCGCAAAGCTGGTGGCCTTCAGCTCGGATCAGGTCTACGCAGGCGTTCAGGGGACCGGCCCGCTGCCGGAAACGCTGGAACTGACGCCCACCAATGTATATGGCTGCTATAAGCTGGAAGCAGAGCAGCGTGTGCTGCAGGTCTGCCCGGACTCCGTTCACCTCCGTGCCACATGGATGTACGACCTGCCCGGCTACGGCCTGCCCATCCGGGGCAATCTGCCACTGAATCTTCTGCACGCAGCGCTGAAAGGGGAAAGTGTGCGCTTTTCCCGCAACGATTTCCGCGGCGTGACGTATGTCCGGCAGGTGATCCGCAATCTGGAACCGGCACTCAGCCTGCCCGGCGGGGTATACAATTTCGGCAGCGGAAACGATACGGATATGGTGCGCACCGCGCAGCAATTTGCACAGGAAATGGGCATCTGTGCTCAGGTCGAAGAAGCAGACTGGCACCGTAACCTTGTAATGGACGGCACAAAGCTGAAACATTCCGGCATTCATTTTGACACAACGCAGCAGGGGATCCGGCGGTGCCTGCAGGACTACGGATTGGAGGGCGGCATATGATTTATCTTGACGAGTTCCGTTTTCTGGATTCCGATGATGAATGGGATTATTTTAGGGATATGGAAAATGAAATGTCCTACGACTCCCTCTATCCATTCCAGATGTTTCCGAATATGGAATGGTCCGACGTGATTTTTGATGCAGTTACGATCTTTTATGGCGGAAATGGTTCCGGTAAAAGCACGGCGCTGAACCTGATTGCAGAAAAGCTTCATCTGGCACGGGAGAGCAGCTATAATCACAGCGCGCTGTTTGACGACTATGTAGACCGGTGCGATGCTTCTGTGTTGCACAGGCTCCCGTCCGGCAGCCGCATCATCACAAGCGATGATGTGTTTGATTATATGTTTGGCGTGCGCAATTTCAACGAAGGCGTCGACCGACGCAGGGACGAGCTTTTTCAGGAATATGCTTCGTACAGCAATACGCCGCTCAGACTGCATAGCATGGATGACTACGAAGCGTTCAAGAAGGGAATGAAGGCCAGACGTTCTACCCGGACCGAATATGTCCGGCAGCGGGTCACGAACAATATCCGGACCCGTTCGAACGGAGAAAGTGCCCTGCAGTATTTTCAGCACCAGATCCGGTCTGATGCGCTTTATCTTCTGGACGAGCCGGAAAACAGCCTGAGTGCGGAAAAGCAGATCCTTCTGGCAGAATTTCTGGAGCAGTCTGCCCGTTTTTACGGCTGTCAACTGGTCATTGCGACCCATTCGCCCTTTCTGCTGGCGATGAAGGGTGCCCGCATTTATGATCTGGACACAGTCCCGGTGGACACTGCTGCATGGACGGAGCTGCCCAATGTCCGGATGTATTATGATTTCTTTCAGAAACACCGGGATGAATTTGAAGAGGACTGAACCTGAAAATCTTCCGAAATTTCTGTATCGCACAAAAAACAGAGAAATGGATACAACAAAGCAGGATGTTCTGTGCGGAAAATCCGCCGAAAGCGGAAGAAAAGGCGCGCAGAACACCCTGCTTTGTTTATCTCCGAGCAGAAAATGCCCTCGGAATACGAAGAATGGCCGTTCGTGGAAAAGTCATACTTAATTTACAATAATTCTCAGTTTTGCTATAATGAATCCGCTTTTCCAAAGCATCCGAAAATCTAAATTGTGTCAAAATCTGAGGAGAGTGGATCGTTTGAAGGAAGTCAAACTCGAGGAGTCGGCTTATCAGTTCGACGCCAAAATGTCCCTGAAGCAGGCCATCCCGCTGGGTCTGCAGCACGTCTGCGCCATGTTCGTGGGCAACTTGACCCCGCTGTTGATCATCACCAGTGCCTGCGGCATTGCAGGCGGCGAATTTGCAGACCTGCAGGTCACGCTGCTGCAAAGCGCCATGTTCGTGGCCGGTGTAGTCACACTGGTGCAGCTGTTCACCATCGGCCCGGTCGGCGGCGGTGTGCCCATCATCATGGGTACCAGCTCCGGCTTTATCGGCGTGTTCAACAGCGTCGTCGGCAGCATGGGCGGCGGTGTGCTGGCCTATGGTGCCATTATGGGCGCGTCGATCATCGGCGGTATTTTTGAAAGCGTGCTCGGCTTCTTTCTCAAGCCCCTGCGTAAGTTCTTCCCGCCGGTGGTCACCGGTACGGTGGTTCTGTCCATCGGCCTGTCGCTGATTTCGGTGGGCATCAATTCCTTCGGTGGCGGCAACAGTGCAAAGGATTTCGGCTCCATGGAAAACCTCCTGCTGGCGCTGTTTGTTCTGGTGGTCATCCTATTTTTCAAGCACTGGACTACCGGCTTCCTCAGCTCTTCTGCCATCCTGATCGGCATTCTGGCCGGTTATCTGGCAGCTTTTGTGATGGGTCTTGTGCTGCCCACCACCGGCGTTACCGCCGACGGTGTGGAGTTCACCAAGGCATGGGTGCTCAACTGGGACAAGGTGGCGCAGGCTTCCTGGTTTGCTGTTCCCAAGCTGATGCCCGTCAAGGTGGTCTTTGATCTGCGCGCCATCCTGCCTGTGCTTGTCATGTTCATCGTCACAGCTGTGGAAACTATCGGTGATATTTCCGGCGTGATGGAAGGCGGCATGAATCGCGAGCCGACCGACAAGGAGCTGTCCGGCGGCGTCATCTGCGACGGCCTCGGCTCTACTTTTGCAGCGCTGTTCGGCGTCCTGCCAAACACCTCCTTCAGCCAGAATGTGGGTCTGGTGGCCATGACCAAGGTGGTCAACCGCATAGCTCTGGCTTCCGGTGCTATCTTCCTGATTCTGTGCGGCCTTGTTCCCAAACTTGGCGCACTGATTTCCATCATGCCGCAGGCAGTTCTGGGAGGTGCAGCTGTGATGATGTTCTCGTCCATCGTGGTCAGCGGCATTCAGCTGATCACCAAGGAGAAGATGACTCCACGTCACCTGACCATCGTGTCCGTGGCGCTGGGCGTCGGTTATGGCATGGGTGCCAACAGCGGCATTCTGGCCAATGCTCCGCAGGCATTCCAGCTGATCTGCGGCGAGTCCGGCATCGTTCCGGCCGCTTTTGTGGCGATCCTGCTGAACGTCCTGCTGCCGAAGGACAATAAGGCGGAGTAAGGTCTATCTTTTCTGAAACGCAAGAGTTTTCAGCTGCTCCAATGTTTCGGGCGTATCAGCATCCAGCAGCTCCGCATGGTCGGCAGCACTGACGGTTCGGACAGCTTCAGGATACTTCCGCAACAGAACACTGCCGCCCTTGCCCTCGGGCAGAGCAAGCAGCTCGGGAAAGAAACTGTTTCCAAAGAGAACGGGGCTTCCGGCAAGGGAAGCTCCGTTTTCTTCGATTCGGGCACCGAGACGGAAAATCTTCCGCTCTGCTTCTTTTGACCCGTCCGCCCGGAAGGCCGCAATTACCGCTTCCACGCTGCTGCGCGTCAAAAGCGGCTGATCTCCGGGCAGGAACATACACCCGGTGAGATCCGGCCGCTGTTCCAGCAGATGGGAAAGACCGAGACGGACGGTGTCGTTGCGCCCGGGCAGGCTGTGCAGCAGTACAGGAACTCCATGCTGTCGGCACAGCGACTGCACTTCTGCCGAGCGGGTGACAACGATGCGCGCGGCCAGCTGCGGCGTATCCGTTGCAGAAAAGGCACAGCAGAGCACCGGCTCGCCGCAGAAGTCGGCGAGAAGTTTGTTGGAGCCGAACCGTCGGCTCAGGCCGGATGCCATGATCACGCAGCCGACCGGAAAAAGTTCCTTCATGCAAAAAACACCTCTTCAAGTCCAAAGGATTTCTGATAGTATTATAGCGGATTTTGTGATAAAATAGAAGAACCGATAAAAAGAGAGGAACATGCATCTATGATGACGATCCGAGAATACAAACGGGCCGAAAGTCTGGAAGAAGCCTGGCAGCTGAACCAGAAACGGCAGAACCGTGTGCTGGGCGGCATGATCTGGCTCAAGATGGAAAACATCAACGTGGGCACCGCCATCGATTTGTCCGGCCTTGGGCTGGACATGATCGATGAGACGGATGACAGCTTTTCCATTGGTGCCATGGTCACGCTGCGCCAGCTGGAAGAGCATCCCGGCCTTGCAGCCTATACCCATGGTTCCGTCAAGGAAGCGCTGCGCCACATCGTGGGCGTGCAGCTGCGCAATCTGGCTACGGTGGGCGGCAGCATCTACAGCCGGTTCGGCTTTTCCGATGTACTGACGCTTTTTCTTGCCATGGACTGTTCGGTGGAACTTTACAAGGGCGGCATCGTTTCCCTGCAGGAATATGCCGAGCGCCCCTATGACCGCGACATTCTGGTACGGCTGATCGTAAAAAAGACGGATGCGGAATACTGCTACCAGTCCGTACGCAACAGCCAGACGGATATCCCGGTGCTGACCTGCGCGGCTGCCCGCCTTGCGGACGGCAGCTACCGCGTCGCAATCGGTGCGCGCCCGTTGAAAGCTGTCCGGTTTGAATTTGCCGCCGGGAAAGTTCCTGTGCCGCAGCTTGCACAGACAATGGCAGACGAGGTGAAACAGCAGATCGTGACCGGCTCCAATATGCGCGGCAGCGCCGAATATCGCCGCCATCTGGCAGGTGTTCTGACAAAGCGCGCCGTTCTGGAACTGGAAAAACACACCGCACAGGAGGTAAACTGAATGCAGATCCGTATTACGCTGAACGGGATCATGGTGACGGAGGAAGTTGCTCCCGACCTGCTCCTGATCGATTTTGTCCGCGCTCATGGCTGCAAAAGCGTCAAGCGCGGTTGTGAAACCTCCAACTGCGGCTTGTGCACCGTCTTTCTGGACGACAAGCCGGTGCTGTCCTGTTCGGTGCTGGCCGCCCGCGCCGACGGGCATAAAGTCACCACGCTGGAAGGCCTGCAGGAAGAAGCGGCGGAATTCGGCGGCTTTATCGCCGATCAGGGCGCAGAGCAGTGCGGCTTTTGTAACCCGGGCTTTATCATGAATGCACTGGCGCTGTTCCGCGAAAATCCGTACCCCAGCGAGGAAGAGGTCAAGGAATATCTGTCCGGCAACCTCTGCCGCTGCTCCGGTTACGAGGGTCAGCTGCGGGGCATTATGAATTTTCTGGCATGGAAAAAGCAGAAGGAGGCCGCAGAATGAATACTGTCAACAAGCCCTTCCGCAAAAAAGATGCCATGCAGCTGGTCACCGGCCAGCCAGTCTACATGGATGACGTGATCCCGGCGGACTGCCTGATCGTCAAGCTGCTGCGCTCACCTCATGCCAATGCGATCGTGAAGACCATCAATACGGCTGTGGCCAAAAAGGTGCCGGGCATCGAAGCCATCTTCACCTGGGAGGATGTGCCGCAGGATGCGCCCCGCTACACCCAGGCAGGCCAGACCTTCCCGGAGGCAAGCCCCCGTGACCGACTGGTCATCGACCGCCACGTCCGTTTCGTGGGTGATGTGGTGGCCATTGTGGCCGGTAAGGACGAAAAGTGCGTGGACAAAGCGCTGAAGCTCATCAAGGTCGAGTATGAAGTGCTGGAAGCCGTGCTGGACTACCATGTCGCCAAGGATAACCCGGTTCTCGTCCATCCGGAGGACAACTGGGAAAGCTTGTGCCCGGTGGGAGCCGATAACAAGCGGAACCTTTGCGCCCACGACGAATGCGGCTCCGGAGACATCGACGCAGTGCTGGCGGGGTGCGATGTGGTGATCGACCATGTTTACCACACCAAAGCCTGCCAGCAGGCCATGATGGAAACCTTCCGCACCTACTGCTCCATCGACACCTATGGCCGCCTGAATGTGCTCAGCTCCACCCAGATCGTGTTCCATGCGCGGCGCAACATTGCCAATGCCCTGCATATCCCCAAATCCATGGTGCGTGTTTCCAAGCCCCGCATCGGCGGCGGTTTTGGTGCCAAGCAGACAGCGGTCAGCGAGGTATACCCCGCCTTTGTGACCTGGAAAACCAAAAAGCCCTCCAAGATCATTTTCAGCCGGGTGGAAAGCCAGACGGCCTCCTCTCCGCGCCACGAAATGGAAATGCACGTCCGGCTGGGTGCCACGAAGGATGGCATCGTGAAGGGAATCGACCTGTACACGCTGTCCAACACCGGTGCCTACGGCGAGCACGGCCCCACGACCGTGGGCCTGTCCGGCCACAAATCCATCCCGCTGTACGGCAAGGCTGAAGCCTTCCGCTTTGTCAGCGATGTGGTGTATACCAACCACATGTCTGCCGGTGCCTACCGCGGCTACGGTGCGACCCAGGGCCTGTTTGCTGTGGAATCGGCCGTGAACGAGCTGGCCCACAAGCTGAACATGGACCCCTTTGCCCTGCGGCTCAAGAATACCGTGCAGGAAGGTGACGTGATGCCCGCCTACTACGGTGCCGTGAACACCAGCTGTGCGCTGGACCGCTGTCTTGTCAAGGTGCGGGAGATGATCGACTGGGAGCACAAATACCCGGCCCGTGATCTGGGCAACGGCAAGGTGCGCGCCGTCGGCATGGGCATGGCCATGCAGGGCTCCGGTATTTCCGGCATGGACGTGGGCAGTGCGACCCTCAAGCTGAACGATGATGGATTCTACTCGCTGATCATCGGTGCAGCGGATATGGGCACCGGCTGTGACACCACGCTGGCGCAGATCGCCGCCGAAGTGCTGGACTGCCCGCTGGACAACATTGCGGTATTTGGTGCCGACACCGATACCTCTCCCTATGACTCCGGTTCCTATGCATCCAGTACCACCTACGTTACCGGCAAGGCCACTGAGAAGTGTGCCATGAAGCTGCGGGAACAGATCTGCAAGCTGGGTGCCGAGCTGCTGGGCTGCCCGGCAGATGCTGTGGAGTTTGATGGCAAAGAAGTGTTTGAAAGCGCCGCCCCGGAAACGAAAAAGACCCTGTCCGAGATCGCCTATGCGTCTCAGTTCGGCCATATGGTCCCGCTGGAGGCCACCGAGACCCACACTTCGCCTCTGTCGCCGCCGCCGTACATGGTGGGTGCCGCAGAAGTGGAAGTGGACACCGAGACCGGCGAAGTGAAGCTGCTGGAGTTTGACGCCTGTGTGGACTGCGGCACGCCCATCAACCCGAATCTGACCCGTGTGCAGGCCGAGGGCGGCCTGCTGCAGGGTATCGGTATGACCCTGACCGAGAACGTCACTTACGACAAAAAAGGCTATCCGGAGGAAAATTCGCTGTTCCAGTACAAGATCCCGGCCCGCACGGATGTGGGCAGGATTCGGGTAGAATTTGAGAGCAGCTACGAGCCGAACGGCCCCTTCGGTGCCAAATCCATCGGTGAGGTGGTCATCAACACCCCGCTGCCTGCCATCTCCGATGCTATCTACAATGCCATCGGCACCCGGTTCTATGAGCTGCCCATCACGCCGGAAAAAATTGCCATGGCCGTGGCCGCCAAAAAAGACGAAGAATGAATCTGGAAAGCCGCTTTCCGTTTCTGACGGAAAAAGGGCATGTCATCTCGCTGGTGGGCGGCGGCGGAAAAACGACCCTGATGTATGCCATGGCATCCTGCTGCGCCCGCAAAGGCTGGAAAGTTCTGGTCACGACCACGACCCATATTATGATGCCGTCCGGCGGTGTCTGGGCAGAAAGTGATGCCACCCGTGATGCGCTATGGGCTGGCGGGAACTATACCGTTGCCGGATCGCCCGCTCCGGAAGGTAAACTGGCCACTCCGCCTGCGCAGTTTCTAAGCCGCTGGATGAAGCTGGCCGACCTGACACTGATCGAAGCGGACGGAGCAAAACGGATGCCCTGCAAAGCCCCGGCTGCACACGAACCGGTGATTTTGCCGCAGTGTGATACGGTGCTGGCAGTGGCCGGGCTTTCGGCACTGGAAAGACCGCTCGGAGCCGTTTGTTTCCGGGCGGAGCAGGCAGCTGCTCTGCTGGGCGTCCCACAGGATACGATTCTGACACCGGAACTTCTTGCTGCATTACTGGCAAGCAGTCAGGGCGGGCGCAAGCTGGTAGGCAGCAGGGTGTTTTGCGCCGTACTCAATCAGGCGGACACACCGCAGCGTCTGCTGCTTGGGAAGCAGACGCTTGATATCCTGCAGGAACGCTATCAGATAACCGGCGGTCTGACACATTTTGAAGAGGGAGAACGCGCATGAACAAAGAAGAAAAAATCGTGTTCTGCACCGGAGGCGGCTGCACGGCAAAGCTTGGAGCAGGCGTGCTGAGCCATATTCTGGAAAAGCTGCCCCGGGGCGAGAAAGACCCGAACCTTCTGGTGGGGTATGACAGCCGGGATGATGCAGCCGTCTACCGCATCACGGAAGACGTGGCGCTTGTGCAGACCGTGGACTTTTTTCCGCCGATGGTGGATGACCCCTATACCTTCGGGCAGATCGCGGCGGCCAACGCGCTGAGCGATGTCTACGCCATGGGCGGCGAGGTGAAAACAGCTCTGAATCTCGTTTGTTTCCCGGAAAGCATGGATTTGAACATCCTGGGCGAGATCCTGCGCGGCGGTGCCGAAAAAGTAGCGGAAGCCGGCGGTGTTCTGGCGGGCGGGCACTCCATCGCAGACAGCGGCGTGAAATACGGTCTGTCCGTGACGGGGCTTGTAGACCCGAAGCATCTTTACGCCAACGATACCGGCTGCCCCGGCGATAAGCTGATTCTGACAAAGGCACTGGGCGTTGGGTTGATCTGCACGGCAAACCGTGTGGGCGAAGCAGCGCCAGAACACATGGATGCTGCCATTGCTTCCATGACGATGCTGAACAAGACCGCCGCCGGGATCAGCCGCCACTACCCGGTGCACGCCGCTACCGATGTGACCGGATTCAGCTTTCTGGGCCATCTGCACGAGATGATGGGCGGGAAGCTTTCCTGTATCGTCAATGCCCGCGCGGTGCCCGTGCTGCCGGGAGCGGAAAAGGCTGCGGATGATTTTCTGTATACGGCTGCCGGACAGCGCAACCGCAACCATACCGGCCCGTTTGTTACATTTGAAAATGTTCCTTTTGCCATGGAGGAAGTCCTGTTCGACCCGCAGACTTCCGGCGGGCTGCTTCTGGCCGTTGCGCCGGAAAGAGCTTCTGCGCTGGAAGCAGAACTGCAGTCAGCCGGTCTCCCGGCCCGGATTGTGGGCGAGATCCTGCCCAAAGCGGAACAGGAAATTATTGTGAAATACTGAAAGGAACCACCCAAAATGATGATGAATGTTGATGCCCGCGGAGATGCATGTCCGCTCCCCGTTGTGAAAGCCAAAAAGGCTATTGCAGAGCTGAAAGGCGCTGGTCAGGTAGAAGTTCTGGTGGACAATGAGATCGCCGTGCAGAACCTGACCAAAATGGCGCAGCAGAAAGGCTATCCGTACAGTGCCGAAAAGCTGGCTGAAAAAGATTACCGCGTGCTGTTCACCATCGGTGAAGCAGCTGCAGAACCCGCCGGGGAAGCGCCTGCCTGCATGCCGGACACCCGCACGGATACGGTAGTGGCCATCGGATCGGACAAAATGGGCATTGGTGCAGAAGAGCTTGGCAAGACCCTGCTCAAAGCCTTTGTCTTTGCACTGACCCAGCAGGATCAGCTGCCCAAGACCATTCTTTTCTACAATAGCGGCGCATCCCTGACCTGCGAAGGTTCCCCCATGCTGGAAGACCTGAAGGCACTGGAAGCACAGGGTGTGGAGATCATGACCTGCGGCACCTGTCTGAATTTCTACGGCCTGACCGAGAAACTTGTCGTCGGTAGCGTGACCAATATGTATACGATCGTGGAAAAACTGACGCTGGCCGGCAACGTGGTGAAACCATGATCTATCTTGATAATGCGGCGACCACCCTGCACAAGCCCCCTGAGGTGGAACAGGCAATGATGGATGCACTTCGTACAGCGGGCAACCCGGGGCGCGGTGCGCATGAACCGACTCTGCATGCATCACGAATCGTTTTTCAGGCACGCTGTGCAATGGCAAAGCTGCTGAATGTGCCGGATCCTTCCTGCATTGCTTTTACTTCTAACGCCACGCAGGCGCTCAATCTGGCTATCAGCGGTTTGTTCGGGCCGGGCGATCACATCATCACAACGGTCTGCGAACACAACTCTGTTCTGCGGCCGCTGTATCGTCTGCGGGAGCAGGGCACACGGCTGGATTTCATCGAAACAGATGCGGAAGGCCGGTTCTGCGATACGCAATGGGATGAGTATCTCCGGCCGGACACCCGCGCATTCGTCCTGACCATGGCATCCAACGTCACCGGAAACGAGCCGGATCTTGCACAGGCAGCGCGGACCGCTCACAGGAATGGGATGCTTCTGGTCGTGGATGCATCCCAGACGGCGGGAGCACAGCCCATCGATGTGCAGGCGATGGGGATCGATGTGCTGTGTTTTACCGGGCACAAAGCCCTTCTCGGCCCGCAGGGAACAGGCGGCATCTATGTGCGCCCCGGGCTTGCTCTCCGCCCGCTGATCGTAGGCGGCAGCGGCGTACAAAGCTTTCTGGAGCATCACCCTACGCAGATGCCGACCGCGCTGGAAGCGGGCACATTGAACGTTCCCGGGCTGGCTGGTCTGTGCGCCGGTGCGGAGTGGCTCCTTGCACAAGGAATTGAAAATCTGCAGAAAAAAGAAACGGCTCTCACCGAACTGTTTTACGAAAATGTCCGCACGATTCCGAACGCGAAAATTTACGGCGACCCGCTTGCAAAACGGCACGCGCCCATTGTATCGCTGAACATCGGCGGTGAGGACTCTGCCCGGATCGCGGATCTTCTGTGGGAAGACTACGGCATCTGCGTGCGTGCCGGTGCTCACTGCGCGCCGCTGATGCACAAAGCACTGGGAACCGCCGGGCAGGGTGCGGTGCGGTTCAGCTTTTCGCATTTCAACACCGAGCAGGAGGTTCTGCAGGCGGCACAGGCCGTGCGGGAACTGGCACAGGAGGCTTGAATGAGAGTACGACGGACTTATATCGTTCTTTCGTTCCGTACGACCATGGAAGCCATGGAATGGGAAAAGCAATGCATGGCACAGCAGGTGCCGGGCAGGCTGATCCCGCTCCCGCGGGAGATCTCGGCGGGCTGCGGCCTTGCATGGCGGATGCTGCCGGAAGAGTTCGAACTCTGGCAGCATCGGCTGGACAGAACTGGATACGACAAGGCCGCAGTGGTAGAACAATAAAAGCAGGAGAATGATTGGATGAACAGAATTCCGCTTTACCGGGCATTGCAGACAGAAAATCGGAACGACAGCTTTATACTGGCCTGTGTTCTGGAAGGAGACTTTGCCGGAGAACAGCTGCTTTTACGGAACGGGCATCCTGTATGGCAGGCTGGAAGCGCCGGCTTTCTCCAGCAACACGCGGACGCGCTGAAAAGAATCACGGCGGCAGGCGTCTGCGAGATCGGCGGAGTCCGCGTTTTTGCAGAGCGGTTCGGAGCGGTACCGCAGCTTGTCATCTGCGGCGGAGGTCATGTGGCGATATCTGTAGTCCGGCTGGCAAAGCTGTTAGGACTTCCCGTTCTTGCTATAGATGACCGCGAAGAATATGCGCAGGACCTGCGGGATGCCGGAGCGGACACGGTCCTCTGCTTACCGTTTGCACAGGCACTGGAGCAGGTGCCCGGCGGGGCAGAGACCTACTTTGTGGTCGTGACCCGCGCCCATGCCTTTGATGTGGCCTGCCTGCAGCAGATTTTGCAGAAGCCTGCCGCCTATGTCGGTATGATGGGCAGCCGCGGGCGGGCGCAGCTGGTACGCCGTCAGCTTTTGGAACAGGGGGTGGATGCGCAGCGCGTGGAAGCGCTGTATGCACCTATTGGCCTTTCCATCGGATCCCAGACGGCGGAAGAGATCGCACTGTCTATCATGGCACAGATCGTGTCCATCAAAAATCAGCGGACGCAGACCGAGGGCTTCTCGCCTGCATTGCTGGACGCCCTGTGTACCGCAGATAAAGCAGGCCAGCCCGCTGTTCTTGCGACCATCATCGACCGCCATGGCTCCACCCCACGCGAAATCGGCGCAAAAATGCTGATCCTTCCGGATGGTAAAACGACCGGAAGCGTGGGCGGTGGCATTATGGAACATCGTACCATCCTTGCTGCACAGGAAATGCTGGTGGAAAGCTCCCTGCAGCACAAGGTGGTTCGCTTTTCTGCAGACGGTAAGAACGCAGATGCCGCTGTGGCAGCCTGTGGAGGGTCTATGGAATTATTGTTGGAAAAAGTCATCCCCGGGGAGGTGTTCGGATGGAACAGGATGCATTGATCCTTGTACGCGGTGGCGGAGACCTTGCGACCGGAACCATTCATCGTTTATGGTCGGCTGGTTTCCGTGTGCTGGTATTGGAAGCCGAGCACCCGGCGGCCATCCGGCGACAGGTCGCTTTGTGCGAAGCAGTCTATGAGGGGGAGACTACGGTAGAAGGACTGCGTGCCGTTCGTGTCGATTCGCTGGAGCAGTCCGAAGCGGTCTGGGCAGAAGATGCAGTTCCGGTTCTGGTGGATCCCTTCAGTGAAAGCATCCGGATCGCAAAACCGGAAGTGGTCGTGGATGCGATTCTGGCAAAAAAGAATCTTGGCACGACCCGGGAGATGGCTCCGCTGACGATCGCACTCGGCCCCGGGTTTACCGCTGGGGAAGATGTGGATGTTGTCATTGAGACCAAACGCGGGCATCGTCTGGGCAGGGTCATCCGGGAGGGAACAGCTATTCCCAATACCGGCATTCCCGGTGTCATTGCGGGGTTTGGCAAAGAGCGTGTGATTCACGCACAGGCCGAGGGCATATTTGAAGATGTGCGTCAGATCGGTGATCTGGTAGAAGCAGGAGAAATCATTGCACAGATCCGGACACAGAACGGGACGAGCGTTCCTGTCACAACGCAGATCACAGGGATCCTGCGTGGACTTCTGCGCAGCGGATATCCGGTAACACCCGGTTTCAAGGTCGCGGACGTAGACCCGCGCAAAGAGGAACTTGCCAACTGTTTTTTGATTTCTGATAAGGCACGCTGCATTGCTGGCAGCGTGCTGGAACTTGTCTGTGCGCATCTTTTAAAGTAACACAGGAAAAAGTGATTTTCACAACAGCTTCTGCTTCCCGGCGGGAGATTCTCCCGGGAAAAGGGAGCTGCTTTTATTTGCAGATTCTGTATGATACCGTACCCGAAGAAGGATATGGAAAAACCGATGGAAGCACTCGGAAAATTTTGTGCAATTTTCATAGTTTTCTAATTGGTGTTTTGGTGGTACAATAGGAGCATCAAACTAGGCCTTTTCGGGAGGGTATCCATGGCAGAAAAGAACATTGAACTGGATAGTGTAGAGATTGCAGCTGCAGTTTTTGGCAACTGCGACCGGAACATCCGCCTGCTGGAAAAAGAGTTTTCGGTCACGGCAGTCTGCAGGGGAACACAACTCCGCCTTTCGGGCGAACCGGCAAATGTTGCTGCGGCAAACCGCGCAGTGGAGGGAATGCTCCTTCTGATCGAGAACCACACACCTCTGGAGGACCAGACCGTCCGCTATTGTATCAGTCTGGCACACGACGGTGCAGAAAAGCGTGTAAAAGAGTTGACAGAAGACTTTGTAACGGTCACCGTAAAAGGCCGTCCTATCCGCCCCAAAACGCTGGGACAGAAGGAGTATCTGAATGCGATCCGCAGCAACGCCATCACCTTTGGTGTCGGCCCGGCGGGTACCGGCAAGACCTATCTGGCCGTCGCCATGGCAGTGAAAGCCTTCAAGGCAAAAGATGTTTCCCGCATTGTGCTGACCCGTCCGGCGGTGGAAGCAGGCGAAAAACTGGGCTTTCTGCCGGGTGACCTGCAGCAGAAGGTGGATCCGTACCTCCGGCCTTTGTACGACGGCCTGTTTGATATGCTGGGCGCAGAGACCTATGAGAGGCTTGTGGAAAAGCAGATCATTGAGGTTGCTCCGCTGGCCTATATGCGCGGCCGCACGCTGGACGATTCCTTCATCATTCTGGATGAGGCTCAGAATACCACGCCAGAGCAGATGAAGATGTTTCTGACCCGCATGGGTGTCGGCTCCAAGGTGGTCGTTACGGGCGATGTGACCCAGATCGACCTGCCGGAGCGTACCCGGAGCGGACTTGTGGATGCGCTGCATGTGCTGAAGAATGTCAATGGCATTGCGCAGTGCTATTTTACCGAAAAAGACATTGTGCGCCATCGCCTTGTGCAGGAGATCATCAAGGCGTATGAAAAGGCAGCACATCCTGAAAAATAAAAAACAACGGAACGATAGAACAGAAAGGAGCGGACTTGCTATATGTCCAATAAAGTTCTGATCACCAATTCACAGAAGGCTGTCAAGGTGCCTTCCGGCCTTCGTATCCTGATTCGCCGTGCCTGCAATGCTGTGCTGGAATATGAGCACTTCGATGCGCCGGCAGAGATCAGTGTCACCTTTGTGGATAACGCCGCCATTGCCGAGCTGAACAATCAGTACCGCAACAAGCCGATGCCCACTGACGTGCTGAGCTTTCCTCTGGGCGAAAACGGCAAATATGATATCGACGAAAATAACGGCTGCATGATGCTGGGCGATATCGTTATCAGCATGGAGCGCGCACTGGAGCAGGCAAACCTCTACGGCCATCCGCTGCAGCGGGAAGTCGCTTTTCTGACGGTGCATTCCATGCTGCATCTGCTGGGCTACGACCATGAGAACGGCGGTCTGGAAGCCATGCGGATGCGCGAAAAAGAGGAAGCCGTACTTCTGCAGCTCGGCCTGCCCCGCACGGTCAGCTATACCGAATAAAATCACCTTGTGCAGATGAATGCACAGAACAGACAGGAGATCCAATTTGAGTAACGCTACGCCCATTCAGGGCCACTATGATACCTCTTCCGTTTTTGTCGCCGTGATCGGCCGCCCCAATGTGGGCAAATCCAGCCTGACGAATCTTTTGGTGGGGGAAAAGGTGGCTATCGTCACCTCAAAGCCTCAGACGACCCGTACCCGCATTACCGGCGTTATCACCCGCGGCCCGCTGCAGTATGTCCTGCTGGATACCCCAGGCGTGCACAAGGCCCGCAACAAGCTGGGCAAACGGATGGATAAGACCGCCAGCGATTCCATTGCCGATGTGGATGTTTCCATGATGCTGTTCGAGCCGTATGGTGCTCTGAACGAATCGGAAATGGTACTGGTCGATATGCTCCGCAGCAGTGGTGGCCCGGCCATTGCCGTCATCAATAAGACAGACCTTGTCAAGGAAGCTGCCGATCTGGAAGCCCGGAAAGAAGAGCTGAAGGCACTGGGGGTCTTTGATGATATCTACACCATCAGCGTCCGCGACAATGAAGGCTGTGAAGTTTTGTTTGACGCGCTGAGCCGTTATGCCGTGGAGGGCCCGCATTACTTCGATGATGATGCATATACGGATATGCCGGAAAAAGAACTTGTCGCCGAAGTAATCCGCGAGAAAGCTCTGCTTTTCATGCGGGACGAGATCCCGCACGGGATTGCTGTTGTGGTGGAGCGCTTCAAAGAGCGCCCCGGCACCGACCTGATCGATATCGATGTGAACATCTACTGCGAACGGGAAAGCCACAAGGGAATGGTCATCGGCAAAGGCGGTGCCATGCTCAAGAAGATCGCCAGCGCGGCCCGCGCCGACTGCGAAGAATTTCTGGGTTGCCGTGTCAACCTGCAGTGCTGGGTCAAGGTGAAATCGGACTGGCGTGACAACGAATTTTTGCTGAATAATTTTGGTTTCAAGCAGAACCCGGGCAAGTAAGCAGGGCAGAGTTTCCTTGCATGAACGGGCAGTACAGATCGGATACTAACCCTGAAAAGAGGTGCTGCCTGAATGGAATTACAGGAAACATGGAATGCATTTGCCGGTACGGGAAATATTCTGCTTTATCTTGATTACAGACAACAAGCACAACTGATGGCATCTTCAACGGGAGAAACAGACGATGGAAACCATTGTAACACCGGGGCTTGTCCTGAAGGAGACCCGCTATAAAGAGTCGGACCGCATCCTGACGATCCTGACACCGGAGCTTGGCGTGATCTCCGCTTCTGCACAGAGCAGCCTGCGGCTGAAAAGCAGGCTGTTCAGCGCCTGCGGGTTGTTCTGCTACTCGGAGTTTGTTCTGGTCCCTGGGCGGAATATGTATACCGTGCGGGAAGCGTCTGTGAAGAACGTCTTCCATGGAATCTCCCGTTCTATCGAAGCCACGAGCCTTGCCATGTATCTGGCTGAGATGGCCGCAGCGCTTTCTCCCACCGGGGAAGAAGCCGGACGGGAACTGCGGCTATTACTGAACTGTCTGTACATGATCAGCGAGAACAAGGCCGACCTCCGGGTCATCAAGGCGGTATTCGAACTTCGGACGATGAGCGAATGCGGCTTTATGCCGCAGATCGTCTGCTGCCGTGATTGCAACGCCTACGATGGAGAAGCTTTCTATCTGGATGCGCAGGAGGGACATCTGCTCTGTTCCGATTGTGCTGCAAAGGCCGGAAAGCACTGCAATCTGGATCCGGGTGCATTGTATGCCCTGCGGCACATCTGTCTTGTGGACGACAAAAAAATCTTTTCATTCAAAATTTCATTGGGCAGTCTGGGAAAGCTTTCCGCTGTAGCCGAACAATATGCGCTGGTGCATCTGGATAAGTCGTTGAAAAGTTACGATTTTCTGAAATCCGTGCTGCCCTGACCAAAAGGATATCTATGGAACAAAGTTACTTAAAAACACTGGAACTGGATAAGATCATTGCCCGCGCCGCCGAAGGCTGTGTATGTAAGGAAGCAAGGGCAAATCTGCTTGTAATCGAGCCGCAGAGCGACCCGGACGAAGTGCGCTATGCGCTGGAGCAGACGGATGCGATCAATACACTGCTTATCAAGAACGGCTCGCCCCGGTTTGGCGGGGTGGAGGGCGTCAGCCAGCTTGTGACCCGTGCGGTCAAGGGCGGTGTGCTGTCCATGGGCGAGTTGCTGATGGTGGCAGGCGCGCTGCGCAATTTCCAGAACCTCACCAGCTGGTACGGGGCATCGGAGCACGATGTACTGCCGACGGATGATCTTTTCTACGCGCTGGCACCGCAGCCGGGGCTTGAACAGCAGATTTCCAGTGCGATCCTTGCACCGGATGCGATGGCTGATACTGCTTCCTATACGCTGAACGACCTGCGCAAGAAGATCCGCGCGACCGAAAACAGCATCCGCGACCGTTTGGAGAGCATGGTCCGCAATATGGATACCTCCAAATATCTGCAGGAGAGTGTCGTTTCCATGCGCAACGGCCGGTATGTCGTGCCGGTCAAGAGCGAATACCGCAGTGAAGTGAGCGGTATTATCCACGATGTTTCCTCCACGGGCGCAACCGTGTTCGTGGAGCCGCAGGCCGTGGTGGAAGCCAATGCCCGCATCCTGCAGTACCGTGCACAGGAAGCGCAGGAAATCGAGCGTATTCTGGTAGCCTTTACAGCACAGGTCGCCGCCATTGAGCCGCAGTTCCAGTACAGCTATAAGGCTATGCTGGAAATCGATGTTCTGCTGGCAAAAGCACGTCTTGCACTGGATCTCAAGGCCTTTAAGCCGACTGTCCGTACAGACAATTCGTTCTCGCTCATCCGGGCGCGGCACCCGCTCATCGACCCAAAAAAGTGCGTTCCTGTGGATATTTCGCTGGGCAGGGAATACGACTCTTTGATCATCACCGGCCCCAATACCGGCGGCAAGACGGTCACGCTGAAAACAGCAGGTCTTTTGTGCGCCATGGCGCAGTGCGGTTTCCTGATCCCGGCCGATGAGCGCAGCGAGATCTGTGTCTTTGATGAGTTCCTTGTGGACATCGGCGATGAACAGAGCATTGAGCAGAGCCTGTCCACTTTCTCCGGCCATATGAAGAAAATCACCGGCATTCTGGAGCTGGCCATGCCCCATACTCTTGTTCTGCTGGACGAGCTTGGAGCGGGCACTGACCCCGCCGAGGGTGCTGCGCTGGCAGTAGCGATCATCGAAGAGCTGCGCCGCCGCGGCGTTCTGTTGATGGCGACCACCCATTATGCAGAGCTGAAGGTATTTGCTCTGGAGACGAAGGGCGTGGTCAATGCAAGCTGCGAATTTGATCTGGAAACGCTGCGTCCGACCTATAAATTGAGCGTCGGCGTGCCGGGCAAATCCAATGCGTTCCTCATCAGCGAAAAGCTCGGCATCCCAGAACGGGTCATTGAAGCCGCCCAGCAGCATCTTTCGGCTGAAGACAAGCGTCTGGACGCTGTTCTCGGCCAGCTGGACGATCTGAAACTGCAGCTCAAAGAGAGCCAGAACGAAGTGGAAGAGCTGAAGAATGAGGCATCTCACCAGCTGGAAGCTGCACAGAAAAAGCGGGATGAACTGATCCAGCAGGGCGAAAACGAGCTGGAAGCTGCCCGTGCCAAGGCCCGTGCATTGGCACAGCAGGTGGAAAGCCAGGCCTACGCGCTGACGGATGAGCTGCGCCAGCTGCAGAAAGACGAGCGCATGAGCACGCAGCAGAAAGCACAGCGTGCCCGCGAGATCGCAAAAAAGGAGTCCGAGAAGCTCTTTATTGGCACGGAGGTCGTGCATAATCCGGTCAAGGAATTTGTACCGCTGAAGGAAGTCCGGGTGGGGCAGGAGGTCTGCATTGCTGAACTGGATCAGCTGGCAACAGTACTGGCACTGCCGGATAAAAATGGCGATGTCCTTGTGCGGGCGGGTATCATCAAGACAAAAGTTCCGCTCAAGGGTCTGAAACAGCCGGAAAAGCTTGTCAAGGAGAAGAAGCCGCAGACAAAGGCACAGCAGCGATATTCCCGCCTGACCGGCGATGCCAACCGCCCCAACGGCAGGGTAGAGCGGGTACAGCGCTCTGCAAAGATGGAGTGCAACTTGCTTGGCCTGACAGTGGATGAAGCGCTGTCGGAGGTCGATTCCTTCATTGACCGTGCGATCCTGAACGGTCAGACGGTGGTCTATCTCATCCACGGCAACGGCACAGGAGCCCTGCGCACCGCGATCCATAAACATCTGCGCGGAAACCGCATGGTCAAGAGCTTCCGTCTTGGCCGCTATGGCGAAGGCGAAAGCGGTGTGACGGTGGTCGAGCTGAAATAAACCTGTCTCAAAAGCTGTCTGGATCTGTCCGGACAGCTTTTTCTGTTTTTTGCAGGAAATGAAAAAAATAAATCGTATTCTATAAGAGAAGTTTATCGATAAAACAGGGAAGTGCTGCCTATGGCGAAACATTGCCGTAAAATATCGCGCAATCGAAACAAAACCCGGCACAGACTCCGGAACATCATGGTTCTGACCATTTGTGCCGTCTTTGTCTGGTTCGGACTTGTGCTCTGGAAAGAAGCACTCCGATTGCAGACATATCAGCCGGCAGAGAGTATTCCCGGTCAGGAATTCCGTCCGCAGGTAGGCGACCCGCCATACCGGGTAATGGTGGATGCCGGACACGGCGGGGCAGATCCGGGCGCGAGGGGAGTGGTGGAAGAAAAAAATCTCACTGCTGCAACCGCATCTGCCTTGATGGAACTGCTTGAAAAGGATCCCAATTACATCCCACTTCAGACACGGGAAAACTACGGCGAAACCGCAACACCGGCGCAGCGGGCTGCAAAAGCCCGGGAGATGGTTCCGCAGCTGCTGCTTTCCATTCACGGCAACTCTGCTGCCAATGGTTCCACCGCATCCGGATTCGAGTGCTATCCGGCCGTTCCGGGGCGGACATGGCATAACGAGAGCTTTTACTTTGCACAGCTGCTGGCAGGCAAAATGAAGGCAGCCGGTGCCGCGCTGCGCGGGCGCGGAGGAGTGCGGTACATTTATTATCTGGAAAACGATCAGAAGCAGCTGGTCGAAAGCACCCATACGGAAGTTCGGGAGGAGCGAAGCTTTACGATTCTGGAAGATTCAAATTGTCCGGCAGTATTGGCGGAACAGTGCTTTGTAACGAACGAGGCAGACGTTGCGCAGTTCGGCAGCGAAGAAGGCTGTAAAAAAGCAGCACGCATCTATTACGAAGCCATCTGCGAGTATTTTGGTACACAGCCGTTGGATGGATAAGGTTATACTGCAGTAATGCACCAATCTGGTACTTCCATCACAGCTGCAAAGGGGAAGAAGCAGTAGGAACAATCAAATGGAACCATATAAGCGCCATTTGAAAGATAAGGTTTCTGAACTCGAAATGGACGAGGGAGGAGACCTTATTTTTCGATAACATAATTTTCGTATAATGCACGTTATGTGAAATATAGGGGAGCGAAAAAAGCCCGTTTCCCGGATTTTGAACCTTTCCAGTGGCTTTCCACCGATTCCGGCCTGTGTGGACCTCTTTTACAATTTTCGTCTGTTTGATTGTGTTTTTTCTTCGACCTTTGTTTTTCGTTTCGGATGCTCAAACTTCTTTTGGCATGTCGGCATGAATCAGCGCGCCCAATGATGCTGATATTTGCGCCATCAAATCATTTTATTTTTTGTACCATAGCCACCATCGTTCATTCCATTTAAAAAAGCGCCTGATCGTTTTTCAATTACGGTCAGACGCGGGTTTCTGGCAGACGCTTTCAAAACGGCTGCTTTCAGGAGTTATTTTCTTGTGCAGTTGGCTCAACGCGCGGCAGTTCGTCCTGCTCAAGCTGTAAGCCAAGCCCGATTCCTGCAGAGCCTTCCAAAGGTTCCATCCGGGCTGGATTTTCCGACAAATCGTCGGTTTCATCTTCTGGCTGGATGTTTTCTTTTATGCTCTTCCCTGTTTCCGGCTCTGTTGTATCCAAGCTTGCTTTTTTACGAGTGACTTTTCCGAGCGGATTTTCTTCGATCGCAGTGCGCACCTGAAATTCCTGCAGATGGGTGTAAATCTGCGTGGTCGATACGCTGCTATGGCCAAGCAGCTGCTTGAGGGTCAGGATGTCCACGTTTCCGGTCTGGTACATCAGCGTAGCTGCCGTGTGACGGAGTTTATGAGTGGAAAAACCTTTCAGACCGGCTGCTTTCATCGCGCCCGTCACAAGCTGCTCTACCCGCCGGTTTGAGATGCGCTCCTTGCGCCGCCGGGTAATGAATACTGCTTTTTCCTGCGGAAGAAGCCCTTCGATGGTATTGCGCTTTTTCAGATAAAGCTGCAGTGCATCCACGCAGGCATCATTCAGGTAGACCATGCGTTCCTTATGGCCTTTGCCGAACAGACGGATCTGCCGGTTTTCCAGATCGATATCATCCAGATCCATGCCAACCAGTTCTGCAAGGCGCATCCCGCAGTTCAGAAACAGCACGACCATGCAGTAGTCCCGCTCCGGAAAGTCGCTCTGGGTCTGCGTGCTTTCCAGCAGATTCATGGACTGTTCCGCCGTCAGATACTTTGGAAGAACCTTGTCCTGTTTTGGCGGGTGGATCGCCGCTGTCGGGTCGCTCTCGAGCTTGTTGACCTGATTGACAAGGTAATCATAGAAGCCGTGCAGGCTGGCCAGCCGACGGGCGGTCGATGACTTTTTGTTGCCGCATTCGCGGTTCAAAAAATACAGATATTCATAGATATCTTCTTTATTCACACTGGCCCAGAATGCGGTGTCCAGCCCTTTCGGGTCAATATCTTTTATCTCACGATCTTCCGGCACAAGGCCGCGGCGGCGCTTCATAAAGCGGCTAAACCCCCGCAGGTCGCAGTAATAGCTGAAAGCTGTGTTGGCGCTCTTGCCGGCAATCACTTCCAGATAGCGAACATATGCTACAATATCCGGCGAAGCATCATCAAAAGGCTTGTGCTTTCCCGGATTTTTTTCGTCCAGATAAATCGACATAATTCCTCTTTTTTATAAGCGGTCTGCTTTCAGTGCATTGATGGCGTCTCCGATATAGGCAGCTCCGATCAGCTGCATCCCCGGATAATCCGCCTGATTCAGGTGATTCATGCTGTGCTTCGGAACCACAGCGCGTTCAAAGCCGATTCGTTCTGCCTCATGCAGACGTTGTTCCAGGTTCGGGACGCTCCGTACTTCGCCGCCAAGTCCAACTTCACCAATAGCGATCAGCTTATCGCTGACCGGACGGTCCAGAAGCGACGAAACCATACTCAGGCAGACCGAGAGATCGCAGGCGGTGTCCCGAAGTGCAATTCCGCCAACGATATTGATGTAGACATCCAGATTGCCAAAGAAATAGCCTGCCCGCTTTTCCAGCACAGCGATCAGAAGATTCATGCGGTTATAGTCATAGCCGCTGCAGGCACGGCGCGGCGCGGGGAAATTTGTTTTTGTGGCCAGCGCCTGGATCTCGCTCAGAATAGGGCGGCTGCCCTCGATGGTGCAAGCCACGCAGTTGCCCGAAACGCCCAGTGGGCGGCCTTCCAGCAGCATCTGCGAAGGATTTTCGATCTCTGCGAGTCCCTGCCCGGTCATATCAAACATGCCAAGCTCATTGGTGGAGCCATAGCGGTTTTTTGCGGCGCGCAGAATGCGGTACGGCAGCATCTTGTCGCCCTCAAAGTAAAGCACCGTATCCACGATGTGCTCCATGACCTTGGGGCCTGCAATGGCACCATCCTTGTTCACATGGCCCACGATGAACATCGGGATCTCCTGCTTTTTTGCCACCGCCAGCAGGCGTGCTGCACTCTCCTTGACCTGACTGACCGTGCCGGAGGAGGAAGAAATATCCATGCACCGCATGGTCTGGATAGAGTCGATGACAACGAGGTCCGGTTTTTCCTTTTCAATCAGGCCGCAGATCTCGTCCACATCGTTCTCGGCCGCAAGGAAGATGTTATCCTGCGGTACTTTCAGGCGGGCCGCCCGCAGCTTCACCTGCCGTACCGACTCCTCGCCCGTGATATAGAGCACACTGTGCTGGTTGGAAATTGCGCCGCACAGCTGCAGAAGCATCGTGGACTTGCCGACACCCGGCTCACCACTCAGAAGCACCACACCGCCCAGCACGATGCCGCCGCCCAGCACACGGTCCAGCTCAGAGATGCCGGTCAGGATGCGGCTTTTTTCTTCGGTCGTGCTAATCTCGGAAAGGCGCTTTGCCGTCAGGGTCGTAACCCCCTCCGGGCGGGCGGCAGCCGCTTGCCGTGCCGCTGCAGTCCCGGCTTTGGGTGCTTCGGCAATCACATCCTCATTCATGGTATTCCAGCTGCCGCAGCTCGGGCAGCGCCCCATCCAGCGGGGACTTGTTTCCCCGCAGTTGGAACACACATATACTGTTTTCAATTTTGGCTCTTTCATGAAGCTCTCCTGCTATTTCATATAAAGCATTTTCTTCATTGTAGCATATAACACTCTGTTCTGCAAGAAAAATCAGAGTAGTCGGCTTTCGATGCAGGCCATTCCGCAAGCCGCGCCGCATAAAGGCACAAACAGTGCAAGTGTGAGAAGATACTGCCGTATCAGAATACTGGTATCCGGCCGGCTCTTCGCCGGAATGCTTCTCCGGAATGAGTATTCCCGGAGCTTTTCGCTGACACGCAATGCAGATGCAGAAAGAATACACAGACATGACTCTGCGATGGAAGATGGAAGTGCAGTGAACAGGATGACCAGCAGCTTTTCCTTCCAGCTTGTCCCGTTCAGGAGATGAAGCATAAGCAGGCCGCCTCCGGTGCCATAGAGCATCAGGAAAAGTGAAATCAGCGCTGGACCAAATGCAGAAAAGCCGGACAAGAGTAAAACCGTTGCCGCGGTTGCCAATGTAAAATATTCCGCAGCAAAAAGCGCTGCGGTGTGCGTGCCAGAATCTGTGAAACAGTTGAGCCAGATGTTCAGATACGCGTTCAGCCATTCCAGCTGAAATCCGCTGCACATCGCCCGGATGACCCCGGCAGCAGCCGTTCCGGATAACACAGCAACAGCCAGAAGCCAGAGATCCTTTTCCGCCATGGGTCCCCGCTTTTTCTTCAAAGATACGGTTCTGATTTGGCTCTCCGGTTCTCTGCCCGGCTCCGGAGAGCAGCAGTTTCCCTGCACTGCAGGTACAGGAAGCTGCCGTACAGACTCAGCTGCCTGATCGGTAAATGTATGATTCTGCTGGTAGATCCACATTCTGCTTTGTCTCCTTCCGGACTGTTCAATGGATATGCTTTTTTGAAGGGACACGGACACCCAAAAATCCGCCCAGAATGCCGCACAAAACAGCTACAGCAAACCGCGTGAGGATGGATTGCTCCATTGGAAAACCGGCCGGAAAAGTCAGGATCGCCAGCAACGCAGCAAATATCAGCCCCTGTACGGCACCGCAGAGCAGGCCGCCTTCCCGATTCCGGAATGCGGCGAGCCATCCGCTGAAAAAGCTGCCGGCACCTGCCGCAACCGTTGCCAGCAGCGCCGCAGAAGAACCGGAAAGCTCCCGCGATACCATCAGGAACGCCATTCCTGCAAGGCATACGGCCATCATCAGAGCGCCCATCAGTCCGGCAAACAGCCAGACGCCAAATCCCGCCGGGAATCTTTTTCTCTCAGACATAAAAAACGCGCCTCCCTGCTACAATGCTATGCAGGAAAGCGCGTCGGATATGCTCTTTGATAAAAATTACTTCTTGTCGGAAGCGGCCTTGTCCATGTTCAGCTTCTCGACCGATGCGATGGCAGTCTTAGTGAAGCGGATCTTCACACGGTCAGCGCCGGTCTCCAGAACAAAGGTGTCGTCCTTGATGGCAACAACGCGGCCGATGACACCGCCGATGGTGGTGACCTGATCGCCGATCTCCAGGCTGCTGCGCATGGCGGCGTCCTTCTTTTCCTGCTTCTTCTGGGGACGATAGATCATGAAGTACAGCAGGACCAGCATCAGTGCCAGCGTGAAGAACAGGCTGATGTAGCCTTCGGATGTGGTAGTCAGAAATTGCATGGGCAAAATCTCCTCTCAAAATTCAGATGAATTTATTATACCTTTTTAAACGACACGTTGCAAGGGCTATTCTCAAATTCTGGTATCCAGAAGCTTTACATATTTGTCATGGAAGGCCGTGAAGGTGCCGGCGTCCAGCTCGTCACGGATGCGTTCCATCAGATGGTTGTAGAACCACAGGTTGTGCATGACCGCCAGACGCATACCGAGGATCTCCTCAGCCTTGAACAGATGACGGATGTAGGCGCGCGAATAATTGCGGCAGGCCGGGCATCCGCAGGCCGGGTCGATGGGACGCTCGTCGCGCTCATACTTTGCATTCTTGATGTTAATGATGCCGCCCCAGGTGTTCAGATGGCCGTGGCGGGCATTGCGGCTTGGCATCACACAGTCGAACAGGTCCACGCCGCGGGAAACAGCCTCAATGATATTGCCCGGAGTGCCGACACCCATCAGATAACGGATCTTATCCTTGGGCATATACGGCTCTACCTGACTGATCATCTCATACATCACTTCGGTCGGTTCGCCGACAGCCAGACCGCCGATGGCGTAACCGTCTAGATTCAGATCTGCAATCTGCTTCATGTGTTCTACACGCAGGTCTGCAAAGGTGCAGCCCTGATTGATACCGAACAGCAGCTGATCCGGGTTGACCGAGATCTCCTCGTGCTTCAGGCGGGCCATTTCCGCCTTGCAGCGCTTCAGCCAGCGTGTGGTGCGCTCGCAGCTTGCCTTGGAGTAATCGTGCTGTGCTGGGTTTTCCACACACTCGTCAAAGGCCATGGCAATGGTGGAACCGAGGTTTGCCTGGATCTGCATACTCTCTTCCGGCCCCATAAAAATGCGGTGGCCGTCCAGATGAGACGCAAACGTCACGCCCTCTTCGGTGATCTTGCGCAGCTTGGCCAGACTGAACACCTGAAATCCGCCGCTGTCGGTCAGAATGGGGCCGTTCCAGCGGGTAAATTTGTGCAGGCCGCCCATATCTGCCACCAGCTTATCGCCGGGACGCAGATGCAGATGATAAGTGTTGCAGAGCATCACCTGTGCACCGATGTCTTTCAGATCGTGTGCGGACAGGCCGCCCTTAATGGCACCGGCAGTGGCCACGTTCTGGAAGGCAGGGGTCTGCACCGTACCGTGTACAGTTTTGAACTCGCCCCGCCGGGCATCGTGTTCCTGCTTGAGCAGTTTGTAAGTTGTCAAAGAAGGCATAGTATTTTTCCTTTCTGTGCACGGAAAACAGCCGTGCAATCTTATCAAAAAGTCCGAATCGTTCTTTTTCGTCAGAAATAAATCGTAGCAGCGTTGATTCATCAGAGAATGGCCATGGCATCGCCAAAACTGAAGAATCGGTATTTTTCCTCAACCGCCACCTTGTAAGCCGCCATTGTCTTCTCGTAGCCGTAGAGAGCGGACACAAGCATGATCAGGGTGCTCTCTGGCAGATGGAAGTTGGTGATCAAACCGTCGATGCAGTTGAACTTCACGCCAGGATACAGGAAGATAGAGGTGTTGCCGCTGCAGGCGCGGATCTCGCCGTACTTTGCGGCAACTGCTTCCAGCGTGCGGCAGCTGGTGGTGCCCACGGCGATCACGCGGTGCCCGGCGGCCTTGGTGTCGCGGATCGTCTGTGCGGCCTTTTCGTCGATGCAATACCACTCGCTGTGCATCTTGTGGTCGGTAATCTCGTCTTCCTGCACGGGACGGAAGGTGCCGAGGCCGACGTGCAGAGTCACTTCGGCAATGTTCACGCCCTTGGCGCGGATAGTATCCATCAGCTCCGGGGTAAAGTGCAGGCCGGCCGTGGGAGCCGCAGCGCTGCCCAGCTCCTTTGCATAAACGGTCTGATACTGGCTCTGGTCTTCCAGCTGCTTCGTGATGTAGGGCGGCAGCGGCATTTTGCCGAACTCGTCCAGTTTTTCATAAAGCGTCTCGGTATCATAATAGAATGTAACGTACTTGTTGCCGTCTTCCAAGGTTTCATCTACCACGGCGGTCAGACTGCCGTCGCCGAAGCTGACCTTCGTGCCGGGCTGCATCCGCTTACCGGGCTTTGCCAGACACTCCCACTGGTCGCCTTTCACCTGACGGAGCAGCAGCAGCTCACACACGGCACCAGTGGGCTGTTTGATGCCGACGATGCGGGCCGGCAGGACCTTGGAGTTGTTGACCACCAGCAGGTCGCCCGGCTCGAGGTATTCGG
>ENA-ORCP01000178-ORCP01000178.1-human-gut-metagenome-genome-assembly--contig:-NODE-178-length-54304-cov-4.875486_pt1 | contig 54304 bp, 43 predicted proteins | sample MGYA00242990_ERZ507991 | MGnify/ENA primary metagenome ERZ507991 (study PRJEB26167, sample SAMN06115496) | human gut metagenome | host: Homo sapiens | place: China:Henan | collected 2015-05-07 | study... | reverse complement strand
CCCTCAAAGCTTGCGAAATCTTCTTAAGTGATTAAAAAAGTTTCCTCTCAGAGTAGGGACATCCCTTTGGGATGTATCGGTGGAAATCAAAAGGATACGCTTACGTGCCGAAGGCACGTCCCTACATAGCTTGTGAAATCTTCTTCAATGATTAAAAAAGTTTCCTCTCAGAGTAGGGACATCCCTTTGGGATGTATCGATGGTGACCATACGAATATGTTTACGTGCCGGAGGCATGTCCTTACAATTCGGATGGATTTTTTGTGACTTGGTATTCACCCCGGGAGGAGGGAGGCGAGGCGGAAGAGGAGACGGTAGGGGAGCGGGATGTGGCGGAGGCTGAGGATGCGACTGTTGATTTCGGGAAATGTGCGGCGCCATGCGCGCAGGTCGCGGCCCGGGAGGCGCGCGTATTTCACTTTGGCGCAGAACTTCAGATGGTCAATGAATTCGGCGTTATCCTCCGACACGCCTCGCGCTTCCATCCAGTCGAGCAGCGAGCGCGCAATGGCAAGATGATCATTGAGTATCAGTTGCTTGCGGCTTTGCGTGAGCGAGCCGGCGCCTGTGCGTATGAAGTAGTTGTACACGGGTTCTTCGATAGTAGCAACTTTTGGCCGGAGCGTCATGAAGCGGGCCACAATGGCGAGATCGGCCCAGCGATCGAGTCCGGCATCGGGCATACAGTTGTTGTGGCGTATGAGCGACAGACGCAATAGCTTGTTCCACAGTGCGAAATGCACCGTGTCAAGCGGCATGTCGTTGAGCGAGGCAAAAGGGTGTGGCGAAATCTTGCGCTCCTTGCTGCCGCGCACCTCAATGTAGGGCGCAATCACCATGTCGGCGTCCGTGGCTTCGGCTTTGCCGGCGAGAGACGCAAGAGCTCCCGGGCGGAAAGAGTCATCGGCATCGCAGCAAATCATGTAGCGTCCGCGGGCCTCGGCAATTCCGGCTATCAGGCCGCGTGCATAGCCGCCATGTTGCGGCAAGTCAACGAGGCGCAGCCCGGGAATGGTTTCAGCAGCCCGCAGCACGGTAGCAGCCGTAGAGTCGGTGGAGCAGTCGTTGACTACAATCACCTCCACGCTTTCAAATTGCTGCGAGGCTATTGAGCGCAGAGTGTCGCCAATGGTAGCTTCGGCGTTGCGTGCCGGCACAATTACAGAAATAAGCGGTTTCATTATTCCTCAGGTGGCGTTATGGGGCAAACCGCGAAATTGCGGTCGATGAACCGGAAGTCAATCACCCCAACGGCAAACAGGTTGATTATTAGCTCTTCAGTGGTACGGCGCGACATCATGCAGCGGCGCATGAGGTCTGCCGGGCTGATGGCGCCGGATGCGTTGACGGTCTCAATTAGCAGGCGTTCGTCATCGGAAAGCGTCAGACATGCCGGACGGTCCGATTCCTTGCGCCGCCATGCCCTGACCATGAGGGGAGTGGCGAGGATGTTTTCATCGGCCACGCGGTAATAGGCCTTCAATGAGCCGTCGGCTTCTCTCACCTGCACGGGGCGCTTCGTTGCCTTGGGGATGTCCACGCGTATCACTATGGCTCCCTCCTCGGCCTTTATGGCGGTAAAATCCGGCTTTTGCTCAGGGTTGCAGTAAAGTTGCGCAGCCTGCTCAATTACGTAGATGTCTTCCTCATTGCGCACTCCGGCAATTACTCCGTTGTCTTTGACGCCTATGAGCAGACGGCCCCCCGACCGGTTGGCAAAAGCCGAAATGGAGCGCGCTATTTTGCGCGCATCGCTGATGGCAAACTTGAAATCCTGGTGTTCATGTTCGCCCTCGGCAATTATGCGTTTCAGATAGAATTTGCCTTTTATTACCGGAATATCTTTCACCGTGGATAGCAGAGGTTTTCTTCTTTAGGACTTGCAAGCACTTCTTGGAGATACCGGGCGGCTTCGCGGCGTGCGGAGTCGAGGTCCATATAGGAGTAGTTTCCGCAGTCGCGGGGAGTGGCTCCCGGAATCTCGCCCTCGAACGCCGCTATGAAGTCAAACGTCTCGCGCATGAGCGGCAGAATGTCGGCAGGCGCGTAATCGCCGCTAAGTATGAGGTAGTTACCTGTGAGACAACCCATGGGACCCCAGTAGATTATGCGGCTGCCCCACTGGGGATGGTTGCGCAGAAAAGTAGCCGCAAGATGCTCCATGGCATGAATGGCCTTGCCTGAGAGCGGAGTCATGCGGTTTGGCTCTGTCATGCGGATATCAAAGGTGGTAATGACATCGCCCGAGGGCGTGGTGTCCTTGCGCGAAACGAAAATGCCGCGGCTAAGGCGCTCATGGTCAACGGTGAAGCTTGCAATTTTTTTCATTTCTCGGAGAGTTCGGTTATCACCTGGCGAAGCATGTCGAAAGTGTGGCGCGGAGCCTCTTCCCAGAAGTTGTTGTATTGGGCAATGTTGTCATCGGCTCCCGGAGTGTCGGAGATCACACGCATGCATGCGAAAGGCACATTTCGCAGATAGCACGTCTGGGCAATTGCTGCCGACTCCATATCCACCGCATCAACGTCGGGGTAGAGTGCCCGGATGCGTGCCACCACTTCGGGGTCGGCTACAAAAATGTCGCCCGAGCACACGAGTCCGTGCTTCACGGTGTCGCCTTCATGGAGACATGGCAGAGAGTTCACTTCATCCGATGTGTGGAAAAAGCGGGGGCATCCCGCAGCGTCGCCCCACTCGGTTCCGGGTCCGCACCACACATCGTGGTAGGCTATGCGCGTGCCCACAACTATGTCGAGTATGCCGGCATTTCCGCCGGTTCCTCCGGCCACGCCGGTGTTTATTATCAGCGAGGGACTGAACGAGTCGATGAGGGTGGCCGTGCCCAGGGCGGCGTTGACTTTCCCTATGCCGCACTTCATCACCACGATTTCAGTAGAGCCTATCATGCCGCTGTAGAATGTGAACCCATGCAGGGTTACCGATTCAGGTTGTCCGAGAATAGGGAGGAGCAGCTGCAGCTCCTTGTCCATTGCAACTATTATGCCTATTTTCATGATTTATATGATTCGTTTTCGTTACGCTTGTTGATTTCAAGTGCAAGCTCCGTGATATTGTCGGGCTTGTGGGCAATATGGTCGGCGAAATGCTCCGTAAGCTCATAGACAGGGCGGAAGCCCCATGTTACGCCCATTGAGGTTACGCCGGCGCGTCGGGCGGTGTCCATGTCGACCCCCGAATCTCCCACATAGAGCACATCCGATTTCTGAGTGGGACATTTCGAGAGAATCTCAAAGACGATCGAGGGGTCGGGTTTTGTTGGAACGCCCTCTTTCTGTCCCTCTATCGCCGCCCATTCCACCGAGGGGAAAAACTGATGGATAAGTCGCTCTACGGCAAGCTGATATTTGTTGGAAGCCACTGCGACATTGATTCCGTTGCGCCGCAATTCGTGGAGCATATCCTCTATGCCGGGATAGGGCTGGGTGAGATCGGCCATGTGCACGTCGTAGTAGGTCCTGAAATGCTTCATCATTGAATCCACGTTTTCAGGGGTGCGGGCATCCTCGGGGAGCACGCGCTCCAGCAGGCGCCTGACGCCGTTGCCCACGAAGTAGGGATAGGCTTCGGGTGAATGAGTGGGGTAGCCTGATTGTTCAAGAGCATAGTTGGCGGCTGCGGCCAGATCGGCTATGGTGTTGAGCAGGGTTCCGTCGAGGTCGAATATCACAAGCATGGCAATTTGCTTTTGTTTTGAGGGTTATATGGAAGTTTAGGTGTCATTGAAATAACAAAAGAAGGCTTGGCGGGTTCAAGGCGTGTCAGAATGGATAGCCAACGGCGAAGTGGAAAGCTGTGTCGCGTTTCCATCGCGGATGGATTATGGGCCACCGTTCCTGATTCATGGCAGGATTGTAGGCTTTAACGCCCAAGTCAAAACGGAGTATGAAATAGGTGAAGTCCATGCGCAGCCCCAGTCCGTAGGCCATGGCTATCTGCTTCCAGAATGTGGAGAAGCGGAACATGCCGCCGGGCTGATTCTCGTAGGAGTGGATGGTCCAGATGTTGCCGGCATCGAGGAATGCCGCGCCCTTGAACACCCAGAACAGCTTCACCCGGTATTCGAGCGACAGGTCAAGGCGGATGTCGCCGCACTGATTGATGAAGTCGGTTACCGAATTGTGGGAGTCAAACGAGCCTGGGCCCAGCGTGCGCACGCCCCAGCCACGCACACCGTTGGCGCCTCCGGCATAGAAACGTTTTTCAAACGGCAACACACGCGAGTTACCGTAAGGCACCCCTATGCCGGCGCCTGCATGGAATGCGAGCGTGTTTCTGGTATCGAAATTATGGGCCACCGAATAGTCGGCCTCAGCCTTGGCATATTGTGAATACTGGATTCCGAACAGATGGTAAACACCGTCGCGCCGTTTCTGTCCGTCGATTGAGGAGAGGGCATAGAGAAGGTTGCCGGCAGTTTCTACCGAGGCGCGGAAGTTGTAGACTCTCCGCTGTCGCAGCGAGTTGAGACCCGACGGGTTGGCTATTCTGCGGTTTGTGAGCTGGAACGTGTAGCCGGTGCGAACAATGAAGTGGTCCTCGTAGCTGTAACGGAGCAGCGGATTGGAAGGGGCAATCTGGTTTATGAAATCTATGGTGCTTTCGGGCAAGTACACATAGTTCACGTCGATAAGGTCGAATGTGCGTCGGGTGCGATTGTCGCGTGTGCCCCACTTGTATTTCCAGGCAGCTCCAGCAATTATGCGGGTGTACTCGGGTCGCTCCTGATAGTTGGCCGACAGAGCGAATTCCGTTGTGGCTTTCTGACGCAGCTTGAAACTGCGTGAAAGGAACGGACAGAGGAATTTGGGGAACGTTATCCCAACCTCGCCGGCATACTCGGTGTAGCGGTCATTGATGAGATTGGAAAGATTGCCCGACAGGCTCTCGTAGTTGACGCGGAACTTGGTGGAGAGCAGGTTGCTGCGGTTGCCAAGGTCGCGGTGCTGATAGTTGAGGCCTATACCGAACCCGAAATCGCCCTCGGAGTTTGTGCCTTCAAGCTCAAAGCTGACATTTTGTTTCTTGTTGCGCGTAAGGTAAATGTAGGCGTTCAGCCATAGTTTCCCGTCAACTTCGGATAAAGGCTCGAGCTCAATGTTGATGCTCTTTAGAATGCCCAACTGCGCAAGCGACTCATAGGTGCGGTCAACCGCCGCGGCGCGGTACATGCGTCCCGGTATGAGAAAACATTTGTCGCTCAGCGAGGAAGGGGTTATGTAGCGGTCGCCGTGAGGATAAATCACGGTTATATCCTTGTAGACTGTCGTGTCGGCACGCCCTGAAATCTGGTCTAACTCTGTGTTGCTCAGAGAAGTGCCATCGGCTATAAAAACAACCTTGTTGATGTAGTATGTGCGGTGAAGGGGAATCTCCGTGGCAGAGTCGGTAGCCGATGGCTCGCGGGGATTAGTTCGCGGAGGATTGATAACGAGCGTAAGGTCAACATCGAGCGAATTTTCGGCCGTATCGGCAAAAAATGTGATATAGTCCTTGGTGAAAGCGTAGTAGCCACGGTTGCGCAGACGCTCGGCAATCATGGCGCGCTCGGCGTCGAGGGCGTTGCGGTCAAGATTGTCGCCCACGCCGAGCGAGAGCAAAGCGGAATCGGCCATCACTGTTTTGCGAAGCGCCGAATCGGCAATGTCGTAGGTCACCGATGAGATGGTGTGGGGTGAGCCGGGATGCACGTTGTAGGTCACTTTCATTTTTTTCTTTCCGGGGCGCGACACGGTGTCAACGTCTACACTCGCGTCCATAAAACCCTTGTTGACCATGGCAAGCTGAAGCTGTCGCCGCGAAGCTTCTGTCAGCTCCTCATTGAAGATTACCGGTGCCTGTCCCAGGCGTCTTAGCCAGCGGTTGTACCATTTGGTGGAGTCGGAGCCTGACAGGTTGTAAGTGCCCAGCTGCAGCTTGGCAAAGCCGAGCACCTTATGGTTTGGCATCTGGCGAAGATAGTTTACGAGTTCGGCGGATTCCACATGGGCCGAATCATCCACATTGATTTTCACCTCGTCAAGCAGAAAACTTCCCTGCGGAACATGGCGCGTGGAGGAGCAGCCCCAGCCGGCGGCGAGGACAACCAAAAATATAATGAAACGCCATGCAGCTCGTATCATCAGTGAGACATCAGTTTTTCGCTGCAAAGTTACTATTAGCTGAGGGAAAATGAAAGCAATCCTCGTTAAAAGTTAAAAAAAGTAACATCTAAGCGGCGCGCGATTGGGAAAAAAGCAGTAACTTTGCGGTCAAAGTTGGCAGATGTTTAGCATTGTGCTGATTTTTAAAACTTTAGAGAAATCAGTAAATTTTATATATTTAGATCAATGGATTTTTCGTGGTTAATCAATTTAGTGGGACCGGGCAACGAATCGTTGGCGAGCACACTGGTGCTCTACTCGTTTGTGATTGCCGCAGGTGTCTACCTTGGGAAAATTAAGGTTGCCGGGGTCTCGCTGGGTGTTACTTTTGTTTTGTTCGTAGGCATTCTTATGGGACATTTCGGTTATATCGTGAATGCCGAAGTGCTCAAATTTGTGAGGGAATTCGGTTTGATTCTCTTCATCTTCTCCATAGGTTTGCAGGTTGGTCCCGGTTTCTTCTCTTCGTTCAAGAAGGGGGGCATGCTGCTCAACGGACTTGCCGTTCTTGGAATAGCGCTCAACGTTGTAATTGTGCTGGCCATATTCTTTATTGAAAACGGCAACACCTCAATGGAGGCTCTCGTCGGTATAATGTCTGGTGCCGTCACCAATACCCCTGGCCTGGCTGCCGCACAGCAAACTGCCGGAACGCCTGAGGCAATCAATACAATGGCTATGGGTTACGCGGCCGCCTACCCCCTCGGTGTCTGCGGCATTATCGGAGCCATGTTCCTCATAAAGGGCATTTTCAAAGTCAATACTGCCGAAGAGGTGAAAGCCATTGAGGATGAATTCGCCAGCAACCACGCTGCCCCCAACATGATTTCGGTTGAAGTGACCAACCCCCTTATCGAGGGTAAGACTATGAAGGAGCTGCATGACATCATTCAGTGCGACTTCGTGGTGTCGCGTCTGCTTGATGACAACGGCACAATCATAATCCCAACCTCGGCCACTCAGGTTCATGCCGGCGAAAAGCTTTTTGTAGTTATCTCCGTCGACGATACCCCCCGATTTGAATCGGTTGTGGGTCCTCAGGTCGAGATGGACTGGGAAGAGGCCACTCCTTCACAGGTGGTGTCGCGCCGAATCCTCATCACCAAGACCGAATATAACGGCGTGGCCCTCGGTTCGCTCCGTCTCCATCAGGCCTACAAGCTCAACTGCACCCGCGTGAACCGTGCCGGTGTCGACCTCCTCGCTTCACCCAACCTTCGCCTTCAGATGGGCGACCGCATCACCGTGGTGGGCGACCTCAACGACATCAACCGCCTCGCCTCGCGCCTCGGTAACTCAATGAAGCGCCTGAACGAACCGAATCTTATCACCATTTTCATAGGTATAATGTTCGGTATCATCGTAGGCTCAATCAACGTGGGCTTCGGCATGAAACTCGGCCTCGCCGGCGGTCCGCTTGTTGTGGCCATCCTTCTCAGCCGCTTCGGCTACAAGTTTAAGCTCGTAACCTACACATCATCTTCTGCTTCGCTCCTCATGCGTGAGTTGGGTATCTGCCTCTTCCTTGCCTCTGTGGGCATCAGTTCGGGAGCAGGATTTGCCGAAACCGTGTTCAACACAACCGGTATGTGGTGGGTAATCTGGGGCTTCGTAATCACCTTCGTGCCTTTGGTTGTGGTGGGTTGCATTGCCCGCGGGGTCTACAAAATCAACTTCCTAACCATTATGGGTCTCTTCTCCGGCGGTTACACCGATCCACCGGCCCTCGCTTATGCAGGCGGCTCAACCGGCAGCGACGCTCCCGCAGTGGCTTACTCAACGGTCTACCCGCTGACGATGTTCCTCCGCGTGGTTGCCGCTCAAGGCCTTGTGCTTGCATTCCTCGCTTGATTCCGAATTCCAAACCATACTCCATAAAAAATGGCGACCCCATTCCGGGCCGCCATTTTTTATGGGTAAAGGATGATATTACTTGATGAGGATTTTCTCGGCTTTTGAGCCTTGGCGGCGAATGTAGAGGCCGGGACACGGTTCGGAAATCTTCACGCCCTGCAGGTTGAAGTATTCCACAGGCGCGTTCTCATCATTGATTTCGGGGGCAATATTCTCGATTGCGGCAGGTTTGTTCCACTCGGGAAGCGTAATGGTCGATTCCCCGAGATAATATGGATTCAACTGGCTGTTGTCGCTTGAGTAGAGCAGTATCGCCATAGAATAAGTATCGGCAGTCACCGTTCTGTCCGTTAACACAGGCATTGTGTATTCTGTGGCAGAGAGCACATTATTGTTGACCAAGTTGTGCATCGTATTGATATATGGGCTTATGGTTTGAGAATACCCTGACAGAAAATATCCGGTGTGATAATCAGCACTCTTGCCGTCGGAGGAGAAATTGACATTCTCGGCATCCGTCGCATCAATGTAAAAATATTTGTCGCCACTGTCATTGTTGGCGGGATTGACGAGTCGGAACTTTGTCGATAAGCCGAATTGTTCGGTGGCAACCTCCGGCTTCATTCCGCCAAGTGAGTTGAGCGCGCCTGATATGGTGGCTGTTCCAATGGAGTGCCAAAGCTCAATCTCGCTGTCGAGATAGGTGCCTGTCAGTTCATTCTGTGCATTGTAAGGCACTGCTATGAGGCGTTTTACTTCACTGATATTGTCGGGAATGTGCACTGTGATTGTGCGTCCGGCTGCACGAGAACCGTTGACGTTGGCGGTGTAAACTGTTACCGATGCATCGCCGGCTGCTATTTTGTCGGCTGTCTCCATGCCGTTTTCATCGTTTACGAAAGCATATTTCACATAATCCACTCCGTCCTCGGCTTCAAGAATGAGCGTCATGTCGCTTCCAAGGGTGTTATCGGCCAGCTTTAAGTCAGCGGCAAGTTCAATTTCCAGAGTGCGGTATTGTCCGAATGTAAGGCGGTTCCAGCGGTTTGTGGCATATACTATTTTATCTTCGGGCGCGCCTGCCATAATCTGGCGGTGAGTTCCATAGATGTAAGTGCCTAAGGGCTGCCAGGGGTCGTTTACCGAATAGTCAACGTGTTTTTCAAGACCTATTGGGCGGTCGTAGAGGTAGGTCTTGTCGGGATTCTCCATATTTATGTCAATGTAGAAATCCTCACCCGGGAGCTGGAAGCGCCAGTCGCTCTTTTTGAGCAGAATAGAGCCTACGGTTGATGTCGGTCCGTAAGGGTTCACGAGTCGCAGGAATTTGCCGGGAGCATCTTTGCGGGTCAGTACTTTGCATTCAAAAGCCCGCGGCAGATCAGGGTCAAAATAGAAGTCATTGCAGACCCCCTCGTTTACAGTAGCAGTACCGTAGTCAACCCACTCGTAATCATCGGCTGCATTGCTGTGAATGGAGTGTGAACGGTATGACCAAATGTACATGTCGTTTGACTCAAATCCGAGCCAGTGGCCTTCGGCGTCGCAGGGATAGATGTAGAGACTCCAGCAACCTGTTTTGAGCGGTACGGTTATTGAGGTGGTGGCCGTCTGCAATTGGTCGGCGTAGGTGGTGAAAGCGTCGGTCGGGCTGTAACCTAAATTGTCGTATGACATGATGTATTGGAACTGTTTCACGTCGCCAGAGGGCTTGATGTCTATGGTTGCTGTGGCTTCATCTTTGCCCCACACATGGCGTCCCTCAACTTCGTAGCTGAACCGGGCTGCATTGTCAAATATGACCATACAGGAGCCTTTTGAAATATATCGGTCGCTGGTGTTGAGGTGATAGAGTGCGAGATTGAAGTACATGCGGCCGCCTGCCATGCTCATCGAACTTTGCTTGTCGGGAATGATTCCTGCATCAAAATAGGTCAGCTCGGCATCAGCAGTGAAAACCGATGTTTCGATATTAGTGGGCTGTCGTGTGGATGAGCATTCGTAAGAGCTTGCGTTGCCATCGATAATGAAGTCGGAGCCATTGAATACACCCACAAGCTTTACTTGGATTACGTCGGGATTGCCTGTCATTGCTCGTTTTTCAACCTTGAAATGGTTCTCGCCCGTGATTCCGAGACTTGTCCATGCCTGCCAGGTGTATTGGTCCCATGATGCCATGCCTGCATCTTCCCATTCGGTGTAAGTAGCTGTTTCATTGGCGAGAGGTGTAATCTGCCTGACTGGATTGTTTCCTGTAAGCAAAGCTCCGTCAAGGGTCGATTCCTCTAACTGACTGCTTGCCATTGCCACTCCGGGAGGAAGTGACTGTGTAGCCGCTGCCGGCAGAGTAACAAACGCCAGGCAGGCTAACGTAGTAAAGAAATGTTTCATAATGATTGTTGCGAGGCGCCGGAGTGATTTGTCGGGAGGATGAATCCGGGAGCGGAGCCTCATAATCTCCACAGTATCCATCACTTATCGTTTCGCGACAAAGATAGTGATTTCAAGGCATTTCGCCAAATGTTTAGTAATCAAATTGTTGTAATTTTGTTTTGTTTGAATAATGTGTTGTGAATCAAATGATTGCCGCATAATATTAAAAGAGCCACGAACTCTTAAACGGTTCGTGGCCCTCAAAATACGTTTATTCTTTGAACTCAGAGCTTTCCAATGTCCGATTTCAGATGTTGAAATTCTTTTATCTTCGCAATCAGCTGATCGGCCTGATGCAGTCCGTAGCCACGCCAAACGGCTTCGCCTTCAACGAACACAATCAGCGTAGGAATGGAGCGCACATTGTAAGTGGCAGCCAGCTCGGGGTTGCGGTCAACGTCTATTTTTATAATATTGGCTTCATCGCCAACGGCTTTTTTTACCTCTTCAAGGATTGGACTCTGCATCTTGCAGGGACCGCACCAGGTTGCAAAAAAGTCAACCAGCGTAGGAGTCTTGCTTTTGATGATGTCGTTAAATTCGCTCATGACAATTATTGAATTAAAAAGTTAAAGAATAATCACAGAAACCTGCGGCCACAGAAGCCGCTTTGAAATCATAACAATTGTGGGTCTCCTAATGTTTTCTAAAACATTTGGCATATTCAATCCAATAAACTAATTTTGCACCGATATTCCCGTTATTTCTGTATATAATTAAAGTATACTTATGGCTTCAATTGATCTCAGTGGCGTAGGCGTGGCTCTGATAACACCGTTCCGCCATGATAAAACTATAGATTATCCGGCTCTTGACCGATTGATTGACTATCAGATTGAAAACGGGGTCGATTACCTTGTGGTTCTCGGAACCACATCGGAAAATCCAACCCTCTCTCCATCCGAACGGCGCGAGCTGGAGCGTTTCATAGTTGAAAAAGTGAATGGTCGGGTGCCCCTCGTGCTCGGCTGCGGTGGCAACGACACCCGCTCCGTTGTGGAGCATCTTGAACAGGCCGACCTCTCGGCCTTCCGTGCCATCCTTTCCGTGGTTCCTTTTTACAACAAACCATCGCAGGAAGGAATCTATCGCCATTATGAAGCTATTGCCAAGGCTTCCCCGGTGCCGGTTGTGCTGTATAATGTGCCCGGACGCACCGGCGTAAACATGACAGCTCAGACCACGCTTCGTCTGGCAGCCGATTTCCCAAACATAGTGGCTGTAAAGGAGGCATCAGGCAACATGGAACAGGTTGATGAAATTATTCGCCATAAACGTGCTGACTTCCAGGTGATATCTGGCGATGATGCCATCACTTTCCCTTTGATTACGCTGGGCGCGGTCGGCGTAATATCCGTAATCGGTAATGCTTTTCCCCGTGAATTTTCACGCATGGCTCGCCTTGCGCTCGCCGGTCGCTATGATGAGGCCCGCAGCATTCACCACACTTTCACTGACCTTTTCCGGTTGCTGTTCGTTGACGGCAATCCCGCAGGGGTGAAATGCGTGTTGCACGCTATGGGGATGATTGAGAATGAATTGCGGTTGCCGTTAGTGCCTACGCGCTTATCAACCGATGAGCGCATACGTCAATTTCTGCAAAAATTTGGCGGAATGGCCAAAAACATGTAACTTTGCATTCGGAAAACCGTGCCTTACGGTCGGTTATGTTCCGATGGTCCGGTAGCTCAGCTGGATAGAGCATCTGCCTTCTAAGCAGACGGTCATGCGTTCGAGTCGCATCCGGATCACAAAAGGTCACCCGCAGGGTGACCTTTTGTGATGCCTTTATTTCTCATAGTTGCTGTTCAGTTTTGAACAAATGCGTGTCAAGTTGGGCCATGGTGTTTGAGACATCGCCGTAACGTGTTATTTTTGCAGTGTCTAACACCTCCGAAAATGAAAAAATCACTTTGCTTGCTCTTTTGCTTTGTGGTTGCCCTGACAGTGGGGGCAACTCGCAATTCCCTTTCTGTTTCGTTTGAACCTGTGTCCGGAGCCGTGTCGCTCAACGGTTGCAGGATTCTGACGGATGCTTCCGATGACCCTCTCATAGCCAAAGTCAGTCAAATGTTCCTGGACGATTACCGCATGGTCACCGGACAAACTCTGGCTGCTGTCAACAAACCCTCGCGCAGCCCTATGATTGTGTTCGGCACCCTTCGCTCGGCTCATATCCAAAAGCTCGTGAAGTCAGGCGCTGTTGATGTCTCAGGTATCGCCGGAGGTGTAGAGCAGTATGTGATTGATGTGGTGAATAATCCGTTCAAAGGCTGCGCGCGCGCCTTGGTCGTGGCCGGCTGCGATCCGCGCGGAGCTGCCTATGGGTTGCTTGAAATCAGTAAGCTGATGGGCGTTTCTCCATGGTACTGGTGGGCCGATGTTCCTGTGGAACACCACGATGATGTCTATGTCGGCGGAAACTTCGTGTCGCGCGCCCCCTCGGTACGTTACCGCGGAATTTTCATCAACGATGAAGACTGGGGGCTTACTCCTTGGGCAGCCAAAACTTATGAACCCGAAGTGGGGAATATAGGTCCGCGCACGTATGCTCGCGTTTGCGAACTTTTGCTGCGCCTGAGGGCCAACATGCTCGCCCCGGCCATGCACACTTGTTCCGATGCTTTCTACACTCATCCCGAGAATAAAAAGGTTGCCGGTGAATACGGCATAATGATTACCACTTCCCACTGTGAACCCTTGCTTTTCAATAATGCTTCCCGCGCCGAATGGGATTCGTCAAAGGACGGTGACTGGAACTACAAGACTAACCGCGATGTGATTTACCGAAAGCTTGACAACCGAGTTAATGAAGCTGCTCAATATGAGAACATCTACACTATGGCTATGCGCGGACTCCACGATGAGGGAATGCGTGGAAACATGCCGCTCAAAGAAAAAGTGGGGGTGCTCTACGATGCAATCATGGACCAGCGCGAAATCCTGAGCCGCCACATATCCACGCCTGTCGACAGCATCCCGCAGATATTTGTGCCCTACAAGGAAGCCCAGGAACTCTATGAGAATGGCCTTGAAGTGCCCGAGGATATAACCCTCGTTTGGCCCGACGACAACTATGGTTACGTGAAAATGCTCAGCAATCCGCGCGACCGAAAGCGCTCGGGTAGGGCAGGGGTCTACTATCATATCTCCTATCTCGGAGTGCCACACAGCTATTTGTGGATCAGCACAACGGCTCCCATGCTTATGTATGAGGAACTGAAAAAAGCCTACGACACCGGCGCCGATCGCTACTGGCTGCTCAACGTGGGCGACATCAAGCCTATGGAATTGTCAATGCAACTGTTTTTTGCTATGGCATGGGACTTCCCATCGTTCAGTTACGACAATGTCAACCGTTATCTGCCCGATTATCTGTGCGGCCTTTTCGGTCAGAAATATCGTAAGGATTTCCAGCGACTGCTTGATGAATATTATCGCCTTGCATGGAGCCGCAAGCCCGAGGCTATGGGTTGGGAACGCGAATGGGATTCGCCTGAATTCACCGGTCTGCGCGACACCGAGTTCTCTTTCCGAAACTATGATGACGCCCAGCGCCGACTGAGCGATTACACTGCGTTATCCAATCTCGCAGCCCGCATCGGCTCCGAAATTTCGGCGGAAAAACAACCCGCGTATTTTGAAATGATTGGCTATCAGGCCCTGGCCTCTAATCAGATGAACCGCAAATTCCTCCTGTCGCAGCTCAATCATGAACTTGCGGCCGACAGCGATTTTGCGGCCGCTAACTGGGCTGCATCGCAGGCTCTGAAGGCCAACGACAGCATTGCCGCGCTCAACCGCCGCTATAACACAATGCTCGGAGGAAAGTGGAATCACATGATGACAATCGCCCCGGCTATTTGCGCGCTTAATCATACCATGCCGCGCCTCACCGTAACCGACGGTGCAGGTTACCGCGAAGTGAATCTTGAACCATCCGACGCCAACAGCCGTCTGGAAGGAGCTCTCTATGTCCCGGTTCATTCATTTTCGCGCATTGCCGGCCCGGATATCCACAGCATCCGTCTGCTCGACGGCATAGGCTTTGACTGGCAATCGCTGCAGTTGGGCGAAGTCACCCAGCCCGCTGTCAGTCTGGCTTCAGGACCTGATGCACCGAGGGTTGAATATGAATTGCCGGCTATTGACGCCGATTCCGTGACCGTTATTCTCTACACCGTACCGCGTTTTCCACTCTATAAAGGCGCTGCAGCCGAATTCGGATTGTCAGTCGACGGTAACCCGGTCTATGTCTCTAATTTCATACCCAAAGAACAGTCGCGCCAGTGGAAAGACAATGTGATACGCAACGCCATGATTACCCGGGCGAAATTCCCTATTGAGCGAAGCGCCGGGCGCCACACCCTTTCCATCCACAGCGGCACTCCCGGCCTGATTGTGGAGCGCATACTCATTGACTGGGGCGGCCTACTCCCGACCTACGTAGGTCCCTCGCCGCTCTGAACCGCAACGCCTCGGCAGTTGTTTCAACTGACAGTTAATACAAACATCAAATCAGCTATGAAACTTGCCGAAGCATTGCAGATAAGGGCCGACCTTCAGACACGCGTGGCTCAGATGCCTGTGCGGTTACGTAACAATGCCGTCGTTCAGGAAGGCTCTGTTCCCGCCGAGAACCCTATTGAACTTATGGCCGAACTCGATACTCTTCTTGATCGCCTTGCCCGTGTCACAGTCCGAATTAACCTCACCAATGCCGCAGCGTTCGATGACAAGGGGCGGTCCATGACCCAACTTCTCGCCGAACGTGACTCCCTCCGACGCCAGATTGAAATCTACCGTAATTTTGCCGATGCGGCTGCCGATATAGCTCCTCGGCGCTCTTTGACTGAAATAAGAGTTATAAGCACGGTGAGTGTTCCTGAATTACGTAAAAAGTGCGATACGATTTCAAAGCGTCTGCGTGAAATCGAATTGAAAATACAGGAACTCAACTGGACAATTGAACTTGAAGCCTGACCTCTTTTACCGGATGCCTGATGCGGGCGAAAGTCAAAATCCCGAATCTTTGATTCATTTAGTTCGTAAGCCGCGGCGTAGGCTTTGGGTCGCAGCCCGTTAAGTGTTATCGCAGCATCAGTTACAAACGCATTTATCATTTCCCGCACTCAGTATTACCGTGACTTTGACGCTTCGGGCATCCGGTTTCACTAATTGTACCGTTACACCGCTTTGGAGCAAAAAAGTTTCCAATGCAATATTTTTATAAGTCAGACCGATTCGACTCTCCCTTTTCACCGGCAAATATAATTATTTGCTCAAGCGTCGGCAAAAATCGGGCTTCCGGAAAAATAATTGACTTTCATTGGATATAGTGGGGAATTTTAGTAACTTTGCATGCAAATCATTTGCATTTCTATCTCATACCTATTTTGAGCTATGAATACCAACAGCCTCGTTTCAATCGATGACATCTCGCGCGATGAGATTCTCGACCTTCTCGAGCGGGCACGTTTCTTTGAAGAGCACCCCAACCATAAAATCCTTGACGGTAAGGTTGTGGCGACTCTTTTTTTTGAACCGTCAACCCGCACGCGTCTCAGCTTCGAGACAGCAGTGAATCGCCTCGGTGGCCGTATAATCGGCTTTTCCGATGCCGCTACCACAAGTTCCTCAAAAGGCGAAACCCTCAAAGACACAATCAAAATGGTGAGCAACTATGTCGACCTCATCATAATGCGTCATTATCTTGAAGGAGCCGCACGCTATGCCACTGAGGTCACCGACACTCCTATCATCAATGCAGGCGACGGGGCAAACCAGCATCCTTCGCAGACAATGCTCGATCTCTACTCCATTTTCAAAACCCAGGGAACTCTGGAGAACCTGACCATCACAATGGTCGGCGATCTTAAATATGGCCGCACGGTTCACTCCCTTCTGATGGCTATGCGCTATTTCAACCCGAGGTTCCGATTCGTGGCCTGCGATGAGCTCCGCATGCCAAAGGAATACCGCGATTTCTGCGATGCGAACGGAATCCGCTACTCCGAGCACACCGCCTTCGATGCCGAAGTGCTTGCCGACACCGACATACTCTACATGACCCGCGTACAGCGCGAGCGCTTTTCCGACATCATGGAATATGAGAAGGTGAAGAACCTTTACACGCTGCGCAATGAGATGCTTGAGGGTACAAAACCAAATCTGCGTGTGCTCCATCCGCTGCCACGCGTCAATGAGATTGACCGCGATGTCGATGATAACCCCAAGGCCTACTATTTCGAGCAGGCCCGCAACGGTCTTTTCGCCCGTCAGGCAATCATTTGCAAAGCTTTAGGAATTGATATTTACAAAGAGGCAGCCTTATGACCACACCCAAGAAAGAACTTGCCGTTGCCGCGCTCAAAGCCGGAACGGTGATTGACCGCGTTCCCTGCGATGTGCTTTTCAAAGCCGTGCGCATTCTCGGAATCGAAAAGATGTCAAACAACGTCACTATCGGAAACAACCTCTCCAGCCGTCATCTCGGCCATAAGGGAATAATCAAGGTGGCCGATATGGAATTTCCCGAAGATGTGCTCAACCGCATAGCTCTCATAGCTCCACATGCTAAAATCAACATCATACGTGACTACGAAGTGGCCGAAAAACGCCGCGTGTCGTTGCCCGATGAGATTGTGGGCATAGTGAAATGCGACAACCCCAAATGCATCACTAACAACGAGCCTATGCGCACCCGCTTCTCGGTCATTGACCGCGATGACGTGACTATCCGTTGCCACTATTGCGGCCACACCGTAAAGGCCGGTGATGCCACAATTGATTGATTTTCACTCGGCCACATTCATTACATCCCTATCCTAACTCTTTGGCAATGAAACAGCAATGGAAGCCCGGAACCATGATTTATCCGCTGCCGGCGGTGTTGGTGAGTTGCGGCAATGAAGAGCACAGCAACCTCATAACTGTGGCATGGACCGGGACCGTATGCACCGATCCGGCCATGTGCTATATCTCTTTGCGTCCCGAGCGTTTCTCCTACCCAATGGTCAAGGAATCGATGGAATTCACAATCAATCTCACAACCGAAGCCATGGCTCGTGCAACCGACTGGTGCGGAGTCCGTTCCGGCCGCGATTATGACAAATGGGCTGAAACCGGCCTGACGCCTGAAAAGGGCGTGATGGTACGTTGCCCTTCGGTGGCCGAGTCGCCAGTGAGCATTGAATGTCGCGTCAAGGAGATTCTCAATCTCGGTTCTCACCACATGTTTCTTGCCGAAGTGCTGTGCGTGCTCGCCGATGAGAGTCTTATCGACCCCGCGACAGGGACATTCCGCCTTGACAGCGCCGGACTCATAAACTACAGCCATGGCCATTACTTCAGCCAGGGCAGTGAACTGGGCCGCTTCGGATGGACAGTGATGAAGAAAAAAACAGCAATGAAGAAACAGAAATAAGAATAAAAATAAAAAGTACTTAACCCTAACAGAGAATTAACGCAATGCAACCCGACAAAGAAATTTTCCAGTTAATCGACAAAGAGTATCAGCGCCAGAAAAAAGGAATCGAGCTGATTGCATCCGAAAATTTTGTGAGTGACGAAGTGATGCGGGCCATGGGCTCCTGTCTCACCAACAAATATGCCGAAGGCTATCCCGGCCACCGCTACTATGGCGGCTGTCAGGTTGTCGACATGGTCGAAGACCTTGCTATCGCACGCCTTAAAGAGCTTTTCGGCGCCGAATATGCCAATGTGCAGCCCCACTCGGGCGCTCAGGCCAATATGGCCGTTTTCATGGCTTGCCTCAATCCCGGCGACAAGTTCATGGGTCTCAATCTTTCACACGGCGGCCATCTTTCACACGGTAGCCCCGTAAACTTCTCGGGCCTTGTGTTCCAGGCTCTTGAATATAATGTTAACCCCGAAACAGGCCGCATTGACTACGACCAGATGGAGGAAGTGGCTCGCCGCGAGCGTCCGCGCCTCATCATCGGTGGTGCCAGCGCTTACTCGCGCGAATGGGACTACGCTCGCATGCGCCGCCTGGCCGATGAAATCGGAGCTATCTTCATGGTCGACATTGCCCATCCGGCCGGACTCATTGCAGCCGGATTGCTTGACAATCCCATTAAGCACGCTCACATAGTAACCTCTACCACACACAAGACCCTCCGCGGTCCCCGTGGCGGTATCATCATGATGGGCAAGGATTTCCCCAACCCCTTCGGCAAAAAGACACCCAAGGGCGAAGTGCGCATGATGTCATCGCTCCTCAACTCAGCCGTGTTCCCCGGTGTGCAGGGCGGCCCGCTCGAACATGTAATTGCTGCCAAGGCTGTTGCCTTCGGCGAAGCTCTTCAGCCCGAATTCCGCGCTTATCAGCAGCAGGTTAAGAAGAACGCCTCTGTCATGGCGCAGGCTCTCGTTGACAAGGGTTACAAGATTGTTTCGGGCGGAACCGACAATCACTGTATCCTCGTTGACCTCCGCACCAAGTTCCCCGAACTCACCGGTAAAGTGGCTGAAAAGGTGCTCGTTGACGCAGATATTACCGCCAACAAAAACATGGTGCCCTTCGACAGCCGCTCACCCTTCCAGACCTCAGGTATTCGCCTCGGCACTCCTGCCATTACTACCCGCGGCGCCAAGGAAGACCTCATGTTGGAGATTGTGGAAATGATTGACACCGTGCTCTCCGCACCTGAAGATCCCAAAGTAATTGAAAAGGTGCGCGCCAAAGTCAATGCCACTATGGCCGACTACCCGATGTTCGCCTATTGATTTAAACAACTATAACCATGATTACCTCACGACTTTTCAACACATTAGCCCTTGGGGCAGCGGGCGTTGCAACCTGTGCGGCAGCTTCTCAGGCCAAAACCGACACTCTTCTGCGCGAGCGTCCAAACGTGATTCTCATCCTCGCCGACGACCTCGGTTACGGCGATCTGAGCTGTTATGGAGCAAAAAATGTAACAACACCCAATGTTGACCGTCTTGCTGCCGAAGGTGTCCGTTTCACAGGGTGTCACGCCACTGCCGCCACGAGCACGCCTTCGCGCTACTCCATCCTCACCGGTGAATATGCCTGGCGCCGTAATGACACCGACATAGCTCCGGGTAATGCAGGAATGATTGTGCGTCCCGAACAGTTCACCATGGCCGATGTGTTCAAGAGCGCGGGGTATGCCACGGCTGCCATCGGAAAATGGCATCTCGGCCTCGGCGACAAAACCGGCGAGCAGGATTGGAACGCTCCGCTTCCGGCTGCCCTCGGTGACCTCGGGTTTGATTACTCCTACATCATGGCCGCTACAGCCGACCGTGTCCCCTGTGTGTTCATTGAGAATGGTAGCGTGGCCAACTACGACCCGTCGGCGCCCATTGAAGTGGACTATGAGAAGAACTTCCCGGGCGAGCCAACCGGTAAGGACAATCCCGAATTGCTCACTAACCTCAAACCGAGCCATGGTCACGATATGTCGATCGTCAACGGTATTTCCCGCATTGGCTACATGAAAGGCGGTGGCAAGGCTCTTTGGAAAGATGAGAACATTGCCGACTCCATCACAGCTCATGCCCTCGGTTTCATGCGCAGCCATGCCAATGAGCCTTTCTTCATGTACTTCGCTACCAATGATGTGCATGTGCCCCGCTTCCCTCACGAGCGTTTTCGCGGTAAGAACATGATGGGCTATCGTGGCGATGCCATTGCTCAGTTTGACTGGAGCGTGGGTTGCGTGCTTGCCGAACTTGACCGTCTCGGAATAGCCGACAACACCATAGTGATTCTCACCAGCGATAACGGCCCGGTGGTTGATGACGGTTACATGGACCGCGCCAAGGAGCTTCTTAACGGCCATTCGCCCACAGGAGGCCTCCGCGGTGGCAAATACAGCGCTTACGAGGGTGGCACCCGCGTGCCCATGATTGTACGCTGGCCGGGCCACGCTCCCGCTAAGCTTGACGACGGTGCGCTGATTTCGCATATCGACATGCTCGCCTCAATGGCCTCAGCCCTTGACGTGAGGATTCCCCGGGGCTCGGCAATCGACAGCTATCCGCGCTTTGCCTCCTTCATGGGCACCGACCTCACTCCGCGCCCGTGGGTAATGGAGCAGGCCTACGACAATACTCTCGGACTCCGCACTCCCGACTGGAAGTTCATCCCGCCGAGCGAAGGCCCCGCCATCGTGCCCTGGGGCACAGAGATTGAAACCGGTCTCTCAAAAGAACCCAAGCTCTTCAACATGACCGACCGCAAGGAGCAGACCAACGTTGCAGCCAAGAATCCTGCCGTTGTGCGCCGAATGGAAGCCATCATGAAGGCCGTTCAAGATTGCAACCGTCAGGAGCTCAAAGCCCTTGACGCGCTTCCCTGAGCGGATTGGAAAAATAACTTATGAAAGCAGCTCCCGCGGAACAGATTGTGCCGCGGGAGCGTTGTATTTACATGAGTAAGCAAGAACAAATCCGGCGTTTGTGGAAAGATGGTTTCGGTGATTCCCGCGAATACACCGATATGTATTTCTCGCGCATTTATGATGATGAAAATGTGCTGACAATCAGCAATGAAGAGGGCCGAGTGGTCAGCTGTATCCAAATGGCTCATTATGATATGCTGTTCGCCGGTCAGCGCGTGGGTCTCAGCTATTTCGGCGGTGCCATAACTGACCGTCGCTACCGTGGACGCGGCTACATGTCGCGCCTCATGCTTCAGGCCATGGATAAGGCCGTGGAGAGCGGCGCCATGATGTGTGCTCTCATTCCGGCCCACGATTGGCTTTATTTCTTCTTTGACCGCTTCGGATTCTCAACCGTATATCTGGCCGACCGTCAGTGCTTCACCTCGTTTCACCCCTTCAACACCGCCGCTGAATACGTCCCTCTCTCCGACCCCTATTCCGACCAAATTTTTGAAGCGTTTGCACGCTTCGAGGAGAGTCGCGAAGGAGGAGTGCTCCACAGTCACCGCGACTTTATCAACATTCTCGATGAGCTCAGCCTCCGCAAGGGTGGCACATTCGTTGCCGTCGGGCGTCATGACGTGCCCGTAGCCGGAATGGCATGGGCTGTCGACCGCGACCGCTTCATTCAGGTCAATGAACTCCTCGGCGTGGATGATGATGCCCGCACCGCTGCCCTCCGCGAGTTGCGCAAACGCTTCCCCGACCGGCAGTTCACCGTCCTCGCCCCCGCTGCGACAGCCCACGGCCGTCACCTCTATGCCCGCGGCATGGGACGCATAATCAATGTCGGCGAGGCATTGCGCCTTTTGGCTCAGGCCAACCCCAAATGGAAATCGGCCATCCGCATTCACGACCCCTTCTTCCCTCAGAACTGCCACACATTTGTTGTGGCCGATGGCGCATGCACCGTCAACGATGCCTACAAAAGCCGACTTGACTTTGACCTCCCAATCGACGTCTTCATCCGCGTACTTTTCAGTTCCCCTTCAGCCGGCGACATCCTCGGCTTCCCCTGCCACCGCACCCACATCTCCCTCATGCCCCACTAACCAATCAGCCGGAAGCCATTCAAATATCTCCCGCAGGCATAAACTACGCGCAGCCGGCTGTCTTCGGTGCGCAAATGCAGCAGTTGCCATCGGCGAAACCAAGAGCATTAGGCCACTGCAAGCCGCAGGCGCTGCAAATCGTTCGCAGAACGATGATTATTAGTAACCCGGCATGCCGACAGGCGTGCCGGGACAGTCACTGCGTAAGCGAGGCGTCCGTAAGGATGCCGATTATATTGCTGTAGCCATCTGCCGAAGGCAGAAAATCTTTGCATTATGTCTGTTTCACATCTGCCGAAGGCAGAAAGTAAGCGAAGGCGCCCGAAGCGCGCCGGCGCGAGCGTGGGGTAAAAAGCATGAGAGCAGCCGTTTGTCTTTGATGTTCGCGCTTTTGTTTTTAGTTGGCGTGGCTTGCCGCGCTGTTTGTCTCCCGGTGAAAGCCTCCTAAATCTTATGTTGAAGGCAGATTAATTGGCTGGAAGCCATTACTTTGAATAACCGCGGGCAACGCCCGTGGACAGCCATAATGAGAAACACAGTCCACATTCCACGCCCTGTCCGTCGCCCCGACCTCCGCGACTATCCTGCCCGGTTCGAGGCGTGGCTCGGCTACCGCCTCCGCCCCGCTTGAAAGGTGTTACTTGAGGATAGCGGAGCCCACGCCACCGCTTCTTTGCATTTCGGCGTTATGGTTCACCTTTTTACCGTATGGAATGGTGTAGGTGAGGGTGAGTCGGATGGTGCGGGAAAGTTCCACGTTCCAAATCCGGGCGAGTTCGCTGTAACGCGGTGAGTTAAAAATGGTTGTGGCGTAACCATTGCGCTTGAACCAATTGCGGAACTGCAAGGCAGCTTTAAAATTTCCCACTGAATAATTGAGGAACAGGCCGTAAGTGCTCTTGAAACTGGTTCTTGCACCATTGCTCCACGCTCCGAGCTGCTTTTGTGGCGATTGGTAATAGAGCATAGCCGACCAATTGCTTCGTGCATATTGTACATAAGCACTTCCGAACAGGAGGTTCATCGACTGGTTGTCGCATCCGGTGAGCACTACTCTCTGAGCCTGACCGTTGAACCGGAAAGTGAGCGTATTGTCAAGCAGCCGCAGGTTACCCGAAAGCCAAGCCGAATATGAGTGTGCGTCACCGCTGTTGATTGAGCGTCTTACAAGCCCGTCGATACCCGGAAGCGTATAGAACTCGTAGGCCTGTTTCTTGGGGTTGCCTTCATATTCGGCAGTAGCCGAAAATGATAGCTTGTTAGTTGGGATATAGGTGTAGGAGGCCGATGCTGAGGCAAAAATAGTGTTCCGCAGATCGGGATTGCCTTGCAACCACAGCAGTTCGTTGCTTTGCACAAGTGCATTGTTGGCTGTTGATGCATGGGGATGGGAGTTGCCCCACCAGCCTTCTATGCTTGCCGAGTGCTTGTCGTTTATCTGATATTCAAGCTGCACGCCGAGGCGCGGATTCCATTGCTTGAGCTTGTTGACACCGTTTATGCGCCCTATTACGTATGAAAAACCAACGCGCGAATAGAGGCTGAGACCTCTCTTCCAATTCTGCATGTACTCGAGAAAAAGCATGTTTTCCGATGACAGCAGCTTTTGGCGTCCATCGTATGACCCGGCATAATGCGTGTCGTAGAGCGTATTATAGGTCATCAGCGATGTACGGAAGGTGTTGTCGTGCGAAAAACGTTTCGAATACTGTATGTTGGCCGTGGGCGAGTAGATTTTTTCTCTATTGTCGTTCACAATAGGCGACAGGGGTGAGAGGTGGTAGAACGAATATCTTTTCGTTGACCCGTATGTGAAGTTCCAGGAGGCTATGATTGAGTTGCCCTTGGGCAGCGTGAACTGGTAGTAACCCTGAATTCCCGGATAGAGCGACTGCGACGCATCGCGCTGCAAAGCTTCGGTATTTCCAATTACATCCGGAGAGAAGGTGACTTTCTGTCCGTTTCTTGTTACGGGCATCCCGTTTCGGCCGAATGAAACAGTGTGCTGTATGTAGCTCTTTTCGCCCCGGTATGTGGCGCGTAATGATGTCCACTGCGAATTGGCGCGCTGAAGGTAATTGCTTCCCGCATTGGATTGTCGAGTGATCTCATCGTAGTGCTGTCCTCTGAACATTATGTCGCGGAACGATTGGGTCTCTGTGGTTTCATAGCGGTTCTGATGGGTCCAGTCGGCGCTCGCATCGGCATCGAATGTCCATTTTTTGTAAACGAATTTTGAATATACGTCGCCGCTTGCCTTATTGTCGGCCAGAGTGCGCCCCCATGCTGTAAGTTTGGTGTAGCCACCCCATTCATAGTGTTGCATTATGAAGTTCACAACATGTTGGGCGCTGTTGAAGCGCGGGTCCTCAGGATAATTGAGCACCTCCACACGCAATACGTCTTCCGGACGAATGCCTTGCAAATCTTTTTCAGTGGCCGGAGCATAGTCTATGAACATAGCTACGTCCTTACCCGCAGCCGTTTTCACGGCTGTGGTGCCCGGCACAACGTTAAGTTGAGGAATCTGCATCTGGAGCAGTAGATTTACGGCATCAAGCGAGGTTTTCTTAGTTTTCTTGTCAGGGGTGTATTCCACGCCGTATTTGACAACTCGTTGTGTACGTGCCTGAACCACTACTTCGCCGAGTTCTCCGGCGGATATGGTGTCTTTCTCCTCAGTTTGGGCTATAGCGAGAGTGGGTAGGAGAATCAGTGCTGATAATGTGAGAAGTGATTTCATTGTGTAAGGGGATTATATATACTTGACTCCTTGCCGACGTATTTTGTGACAAATATACAAATCATTTTTCTCACAGCCGCATCATTTCGGCTTCAGCTGCCGATTTACCCTTATATTTGCTCTTTCTTGGCTGGAAGTTGTAGATTACACTTAGCGAAACGCCCCGGCTGTCGTAACTTTGCCGTTTACTGACGTGGACGCCATACGTATCCATTGTCCAGTCATTATTGGCGGTGTTGAAAATGTCGGTTGCCGATAGCTTCACTGTCAGCGAATTGTTGAGTAACCTCTTGCCTAAAGAAGCGTCCATGGTAAACAGGTTGCGCCCAAAACGGTTGGTGTGCATGTCTCCGCCTGAACTGCCGCTGATATTGGCTGTAAATGTCCATCCCCCCGGCAAAGAGAATGTGTTGTCAAAATAATAGGAAAACAATGGCTCGTCATAACGATTTCTGCCGATGGAAAGCCATTGGCGGTACATGCCGAGTGTTACATTCGGAGTCCAGCAGCTTATGGCTTTGCTCCAGACGGCATAAAGGTTTAGGGCTGAAACGTTGATGTTGGTCGGATGCATTATAAGTTGCAGATCTGATGCGCCGTGAAGCTGTTTTACATAAGCGTAGGTGTCAAGACTTCGGGTAAAATCGGCCTGAAACAGAAATCCTTTCCACATGCCGAACAATTGCATATCATGCATTTTCTCATCGCGCAAAGCCGGATTTCCACCTTCAATCTCGTGGCGTCCCACATAGTTGAGCGATCCTGTGAGTTGCGAATATGGAGGTCGCACCGTAGCCATCTTATAACTCAGACTGACTTGCGCGTCATCTGTGAAGGTGTAGCCCAGTGAAATGTCGGGCGTGAGCAGATTGTCGCGACGGCTTATGCTTTCATCCCGTTTTCCATTGACATTGAAATCGTAATCTACATATTCGTAACGGGCGCCCGCTGTGATACTGAGTTGGCCCATGAGGCGCGTCCATGATGCGAAGAGCGCAGCAGAGGTTTGCCTTGCATCCGTGACAGATGAAGGGATGTATTCGCTCACTTGGTCATTGAGCATGCTGAAGTCAAGCGTGGCATGGGTATAGCTGTCCTGTGAGCCAACTGTGAGCTCACCTTTAAGTAGCGGTAGACTCAGATAGAGTTTTCCGGCCCAAATGGTTGACTCTCTCCTGTCGGTTGAATTTACGTTGTTGCCGGTTGCATCGGGATAGGTTGTCGAGGTGCGGCTGTGTGAGGCAGAGGTCTTGAAGTCTCCGTCAAAATGTAGCAGCCAGCTATCGGAAAGGGCGGTTTCATAATAGAGCGACGCCAAATGACCGTGTGAGCGGATTCGCTTGGCAATATTGCGTAACAGGGGCGCGGTGTTATCAAGCCATTCGGTTCCGTAATTCGTAAAGTCTCCCCGCTCCGGATTGTAACGGTAGTAAGCACCGACTGAGTGGGTGCCATTCGTATAGTTGAAGCCTCCTTTTACTGCGCCGGTGGTTGTTGGATAGGAATTATGCTGGGTGCTCCCTATGACAGTCTCCTTTCCCTGGTAGTTAAAAGTGTTGGTTGTCCGGCCTTGTATGAGTGATTGGTTGCGGTTCAGTGTGCCGTTGAGAAATATTTCCCAGTTCCCGATGCGATAATCAAGATTGAGATTGTCCATCGCTGACCATCGGCGTTTTCGTTGAATTTGCAGTTGGTCGGTAACGGACAGGCCCTGAACGAAACTGCGGCGTGTCGTTATCTTCAATACGGCCCCTGTGGTGCTGTCATAAGCGGCTCCGGGAGCCATGATTAGTTCAACCTTTTTGAGATTTGAGGAAAGCATCTGTTGCAATTCCCGCTCATCGCGCATCTTATGGCCGTCAATGTAGATTTCTATATTGTTCTTGCCGATTACGGTGACTTCATTGTCTTGAACTTTAAGCATGGGGAGTTGGGCGAGTGCATCGAGCGCTGTTCCAATATGCTCAAGATTTGAAGCTGGGATTGTTGATACCATCGTTGTCCCCACAAGTTTGGTCATCGGCTGCCTGGCCTCGACAATTACTTCCTGTAAGAGCCGACTGAGGCTGTCGGCCGATTCCTGATTCTGACAAACCCCGGTCATGGCAGTCAGCACAAGCGTAAGATCAGTGATAAATGTTTTTGCTTCCATCTGATAGAGTTTTTGAAGCAAAATTACCGCTAAATAGCGCTTGAAACCAAATAAAAAGTCTGACCAGCTGATTTTTAAATAATTGATTATGAGTGAATTCAGATTCTTGTGCGTGTGAAAATCTGACAGCGGATTGAGCAGTGTCGTTAATTGATTAAAAAATTGTCATTATTTCGGGATGGGCCGAGGATTCTGCGCGTGATTTGAGGCGTGATTTCAAACGCGATTTACGCTTGTAGACCACATCGATTGATTCGCCGAAAAGCAAACTGATTGTTCGTGGCGAGAGGCCGCTTGCAATGAATACCAACAATTGATAATCATCCGGCTTTATGTCAGGATAAATCTCTTTTGCCTTCACAAGTATGTTTTCGCGGCAATCGTTAACGGTGCGTTCCATTACGGAGAATGAATCTGACCGAACAGAATCAATCTCGTTTTTGACCTTATCAACGATTGCCTTTCGCTCGGTTTTGGTGCCTTGTGATTCATAATATGTCTGACAAAGCGAGTCAATAAGAGTGAATCTGTCATCAAGCATTCCGTGAAGTTTTGATTCCAGTCGGCCGATGTCTCCGCGGTCAGCGTCAATCTGGGATTTTAGTGCCGATGCCTCGGCTATAAGCGATTCGTGCTGGGCTGTCTTAAGCGCGAGTCGTTGGCGTTGCCATATTATAACGCCGCAGGCCGCAAGAATTATGGTGAGTCCTATGAAAAAGAACCGTTCATGCTCAATGCGCTCTTTGTAAAGCATGAATTCTTTTTCTTTCTGCAAATAAAGCGCCGAGGCGAGAGCGTCATTGTTACCCCTGGCCTTAAGCAGTGCTTTAAGCGAGGATGCATGGCGGAACTTGTCGTCAATATGGCGGCTCCCGTAATAGTCTATCGCAATATCGACAATGGTATCTGTAGGAGTTGAAATTCTGTTCGCCACGAGAGCCTCGGAATACAGCAAAGCCCATTGGGCCATTATGGCGGAGTCGCTGAATTCCGATACGTCAAGACCGTTGAGCGCTGAAAGTGCGGCTGCAGGATCGCTCGCCATTAGGCGTTGCGCTTCATCAAGAGTTTTTGCCGACTCTGAATTTGAAAAGCTACATCCGGTAATGATCAACAGAAAAACAATATATAACAGACCGCGCATCTCCTCCAGAACTATCAAGTTAAAAATTAATCTTAATCAGGGGCAAAGTTATAACATAATAGCAAATTATGCAATATGCAGTGCATTAATGAATATGCTGCCGAATCAGGAAGAATTGTTGGCCTGACCAGCCTATCAGGAGATCATTGTCAATGGCCGCAATTTTTTGAAGCGGAAAAGGGATATTGGTGTAGCTCTTGATTATGTTGCCGTCCCAGTCCAGTTTATGGATTGAGGGCGAAGCTTTGACAGAATCGGAAAATCTATAGCCCCAGTAAAGAGCGAAGATATAATCGGAGGTGGCAGTAAGGTCAATAGTGTGGAGCGGATTCAAGTCTTCCAAATCGGCTTCATCAAGAGTTTTCGGGTCAAAAGTGGCCTCTCCAAGTGTAACGGTGTTAGTCTTTTTCCCGTTCATATCAAACAGTTCAATTACCGGGTGCAGACGGTAAGCGAACGCAATGCGCCGGCGGCTGCCGGAATAAGCCATTTCGCCCGTGTTTGGCATCCAATCGCTAAGGTTGGGATTGAGGCAAAGAGTGCGGAGGGTGTCAATTCGTGAGTCCGAAATATCAGCTTTCATGGCAAACTGTCGCCCTCCGTTTGGTTCTCTTCCTCTAAAAATGTATTCATTGTTGCCCGTAAGAAATATGTCCTGAACATAGTAGGAGAGGGGCAACGGGGTGGCGATGTTTTCGCGCATCAGATATTGTTTGGTACTGGCAAGCATGGTGCCGTTTTCAACGGTGAAAATCTCGCCGTCGTCCTGGTTGATGATTTGTATGTACCCGTTGTCGGCAACACAGGGATAGGGCATGTATGACACATAGTAACCATCATCTTGTTTACCCAAATCGGGGCCTACTGTCAGAGTGGTGTTTGTTGAATCAATTACGGCTCGGCGAAGGAATCGCTGTCCGTGGCTATCCTCACTTTCAAAAACGAAATACAATGTATCGTTACCTTGCATCTTCATTTCAGTCATGTGGCTGATAGAGGGCAAGGACTCTCCCGCAATATCAAGCTTTGTGAAAGTTGCTGTTGTTGATTGTGCGTTGGCCCACCCTGACATGAACAGGGACAGAACCAACAGATGCAATATTTTCATTTCATTTCAAGTGGTTTATATGGAACCGACATTTGGGAAGCATCAGCATTATTCATTACTTTGCCATCTTTGCCGACAATATGAACTCTACTGCTATCGCCGCCCATTTCTGAAATCATAAAACCTACGGGGGATTTGAAATAGCGGACAAGAGTCTTTTCAACCTCGGCTGCCGAACATTGTTTATCATTGCCGTCCCTATAAGTATATTCCATTATAGGAGCGTTATCACGTTCAAATCCCACTGCCTCCCAAATATACTGCTGTTCGGCATCTTCTAATTTTAGGATCAATCCCGGTAGCCCTCCGAATTTGTAAGGACCGAATGGCAATGGGATTTCGGGCGTAAACCATGCCGTATAGCTGCGTCCTGCAAATTCAGCGGTTGCTTTACGACAATCATAGCCCATAATCGGATCAGTGTCTTCATCGCTGAAATTCCACACCAGCGATGGAACCGAATCTGAATAGGCTAAGAAAACAGACATTGAAAGCCGATATTCCAAATCAGCTTTCCCGCCTCGAATGGGTCTGATGATTTCCAAAGGCCACGGATTGCCCGACACATTGGAATAGGATTCCGCACCACGTCTGACCTGTTCGGTTGCCAACGAATCGAAATGGTTGATTATGTCGCTGTAATCCTTGACACTGTGTTTCCCGATCTGCACAATACGAGTGTCGTTATAGGCATCTCTTTGGTCGGGGTGGAATTTATACTTTAACGAATATGTAACCTTGTATCTTGCTGTATCAACAGGGGTGGCCCGGTCAATAATCCGGGAACAGGTTTCCTGAGCTGCACCTGTAATCCACAGGAAAACAAAAAGTAGTGATAAAAGACATTTCATAACGGTTGGTTTTAGAATATTCTGAATCTGATTTTGAGTAAGGCACTGCGAGGGCGTATGTTGTAGATTGCCTTTGACTCTGTAAGAGCCGAAAAACTGGAATATAAGTACCACTTGCGGTTGAGCAGATTGTCGCATGACAGCGTGAAGCTGAAACGCCTTATGGTATATTTCGCCTCGGCGTTGAGAAGGGGGAATGAATGGTCGCCTTCATTGAAGTTATTGTAGTAATGATAGAGTGATGTAGTCAGCATGACACCTCCGGGAATTGTAAAATCAAGACTACCTTTGTTGGTCACAGTGCGTAGCCACGGAAACCGCTCACGTCCGTTCTGTTGTGTTGCGGATTGGGAATAAATCCCTTGATACGATACCGAAAGCCATTTGAATGGTGTCAGGCTTATGTCGGCGTTGACCCCCAGGCTGTTACCCGTGTAGCGCACCAATGCATCCTGAACAAGCAGAGGGCTGTCATAATAGGAGTAGGTCAACGATGCTCCGATTTTAAGCCGGCGCCAGTCAAATCCCTGACTCACATGAACTTTTGCCGAAAGCATATCACTGTTTTCGGATGTGCGACGGCTTATGGTGTGCTGTACCATACCGTCGTAGTATGAACCGTAAAGAACATCGGGCGACTGCCTGTACCATGCGACTTCCGCTCCAGCAAAGCTCATTGAAAGAATATTTTTGAAATCATATTTCAGCGCATAGTGCTGATTCATGCCTTCATATAAACCGGCTACATCATAAGCCGACAGTTGACGGTATGAAGTCAGAATGTAGCCTGAATACAATGTCTCAATGGATGGCGTCATATAATTCAGCGCGGCAGAAGCGTTAAGATTGTGGCTGCTATTGATTTTATAGGTCAGGCTTAACGACGGCTCCACCCGAAAGCGGTTTTTGTCGGTGATGATACCGTCAAGTTTGTTGTTAAGCCGGAATAATCTGTATTTCATCGGCACATAGAGCGAAGCATGGAATTTTCGGGTAGTGAACATTATCTCGGCTCCGAGGCCGGCATCGAGATAATCAAGCGTGAGATCATTGCGCATCGCGTCAAGGCTGCTTTCGAGTGCGTTGTGATGATAGTTGACGATTGCCGACGGGTGTAGGGTGAAGTTGCCGAGTTTAAAAGCCGACAATAATCCCGCGCTGTTTTCGGTGGATATATTTCGGAAATCAACGTGCTGATATAGCATATCGCCCCTTAGCATATCCGAGAATAGATTTGGGAAGACTGATAAGCTGTGGGGTCGTTTTTCCACGTTTACAAGTGAATAAATCTCAAATCCTCGGTCCTCCGAATTACGGTGCGTCATGTGGAACTTATTGAGCAGTCGGTATGTGTCCGTTTTCCCAATCTGCGCTACGTCATCATCGCCGGCACGAATACGGCTGTCAGCGTCAGTCCTGCTCCAGTCGAATTTCAGTTGTTCCTTCTGGTAATTTTCATCGCCGTTGTTCAGATATGTAAGGTCGCCGTATGCCTTCTGCATACGGGCGGTGCCTTGCATGACTTCGTCCAAAATATTCTGACTGCCGTCAGGAAGAAAATTTGTGGTCGATGAACTGTTTTGACGGGTGTCGCGGTCGTTCAGATAAGCAGCGTTTATGCCGAACTCGCCCGACTTACCTACACGATACACATTATTGAAAGTGGCGTTGTGGGATCGGTTGAAGTAATAGAATCGTTTGTCAATGCAGGGAGCCGAAGGCATGGAGATTGATGAAATATTGCTTGTGCGCGAATAATCGTTGTCGAAGGAATAAAGTTCCTGCGATAAATCCTCGCCGGTATTGTTGCCCTTGTAGGTGGCGAGGAACTGGCTGTTTCGCCGGAAATATGTTGCGATAGCCGAGTTGTTCCACAATCCCTCATCGCCATAGCCGCCTCCGAGTGTGGCTATGAGATTGAACACACCCTTGACACCCTCTTTTAGCCGCAGGTTGATGGATGCCTGTTCTTCCGGGCGCAACCCTTTGAGCGCCTTGATGTCCTGATGGTTCTCCAATACCTGCACTGTAGCGATGTTGTTGGGGTCAATGTTGTTGGTGGCGATGCCGTAATGGCCTTTCATAAGGTCGAGGCCCTCAATATAAAGGTTCTTGATAGGTTTCCCCTGATAGGATATTTGTCCCGCATCCGATACCGATATGCCCGGCATCTTTTTCAATACGTCGGCAATCGACTGGTCGGCCTGCGAAAGGAATGAGCTGACATTATAGTTGATAGTGTCTCCCTGTGAATAGACTTTATTTGACTTTACGACAACCTCTTTCAACTCCACGGCGCGGTTCTCCACAACTATGTCGTAATTACCGGAATGATTCGGAACTATAATCTGTGTCGGGGCAATTTCCAGACCTGATGCTTTCAGTATAAGACTGTCGCAGTCGGCATTTGCCGTGAGTGTATACTGTCCGTTTTCATCTGTGAATGTTGAGGCGAGAATGGCACTTGGCTTCTTCACCGATGAGGCTGTCACGCTTGCGTAATCCACCGGAAATCCGGCTCGTGTCATGACCCTCCCGCTCAATATGTTTTGGCTAAATAATTGAGACGGAGTTAGTAAGGCAAGTAGTGCGATGAAAGTGCCAAATTTCATAAAGGGTAAAAGTGTAGCCGGATATCAAAAGCTTGATATCCTTTGGTTAAAGTATCAGGAAGATTTTTTAAGATTTTTTCTGTATAACCACCGGAATGTTGAACTTAGTTTGAATTGGTTTACCGTTTAATTTAATCTCTTCAAATTTCAGTCCGCTCACGGTTTGGTCAACGATGGCTTTTATTAAGGGGTCATCGGTGCGGTCAGTGACAACTTCAGTGACTTTTCCCTCCTCGTTGATTACAATTCCAATATTGATTCTTGTCTCTTTGTTGAGTTCAACGGCCGATAAAGATGTTTTAATAATATTGGCCAATGCAGTCTGATCCTTTATCGGTGTTGGAAGGACAATGAGTGCGTCGGCTTTTACTTCTCCTGAATCCAGGGATGCAGGCTCTGATTCTTTGACTTTAGGCGTGACCGTAGGATTATCTTTTGGCGTGGGTGGTGTCTCCACGAAAGAATAATTGGCGATTGAGCCGAGTAACTGCGCCGAGAGGGGAGTGGATAATAGAAAGACCGCTATTGCGAATGCTGGAATGGCGCATAATGCTATCAATCGTGACTTTTTTGATGTGTGCTTTCGGCCAATTATGAGCACACGCTTCCGAAAACCGCGGTTGTTCAGTGAGAATGAATTCGTGATAGGTATAGTCTTCATTCCTATGGCTTTTGTTACAAGCAACTGCTGTTAACTGAATGGGCCCATGCCGCTGTTTATTGCCGTCTCATCGGCCTCAAACTCCTGATTGAGCCTCATGAGCTGTCGCGTTAGCCATGCGAACGGGTTGAACCATAGTAATATGCAGAACAAGTCGGCAAATAAAACGTCAATCCAATGGCGCTTAAGGGTATGGCCTTTTTCGTGGAGAAAGATTCCACAATCATTGCTTTTAAATTCGGATTCATGTAGAAAAATGAAATTGCCCCAACTGAAGGGTGCCATTTTGGGATTGGTCAGCAGGCGGATTGTGACGCCCTCCCTACGGATTTTGTCGCATTCTGCAATCAATTGGAACAAACGGCAAAAAGAGAAAATTTCGCGGAGAAGCAGCAGCGCTATCCCCGTGAGGTATATAATTATCAAACTTGGAATAATCGGTGACTCCCCAAGCATAGGCGCCTCAACGGTTTGCGCAGCTATGGGTGCAGGGGAGTGAGTGGGGATGGGTTGTCCGGACGATATAGTCACGGAAGCTATGTTTTGAAACAGTGCAATGTAACCATCAAGAATAAAGGGGAGAGCCAAGGAGAGAATCATTCCGGTGAGCAGAACTATTCTGTTGAAGCGGAAGGAAGTGCAGCGGTTGACAATCTGATGCAGCACAGGGAATATCAGGATTACAACCAACGACACGGTGAGGGAGTAGGAGAATAAAGCGCTCATAATTCTCAGGCTTTATTATTGCGCGATTTTTCCACTTCATCCAACAGACGCCGGAGTTCATCGACCGGGATATTTCCATCCTCAACGAATGATGACACAACTCTCAGATAAGAATTCTTGAAGTAGCGGCCCACGATTGATGACAATGATTTTTTGCCCATCTCTTCTTCGGCAACAATGGCATAATATTGATAGGACTTGCCTTGCTGACGGTGGCCTACGTAACCTTTTTCTTCAAGTGCGCGTACTATAGTCGAGATGGTGTTGAAGTGAGGCTTGGGTTCATCATACAAATCAACGACTTCTCTTACACATAACGGCCCGTGATTCCAAAAAAGACCGAGCACTTCTTCTTCTTTTGCGGTAAGCTTTTCCATGATAGATGAATATTACACCGCAAAGATACAACTATAATTTGTAGTTATAACTATATGGTATAGTTAATAATCCTTAATTCTTTGTTAATGCCAAAGTATGGAACGAATGTCAATAAAAATAGTTATCTTTGTAATCCAGTTTTCAATGGATTATGAATAATACGCCAGCATCAACTCAAGAGCCTCGGAGCATGTCGTGGGACCGACTCATCTGCGACAAGCGTTTCGGGCTGGAGGAATATCACACCGACAAGCGCGGCGTGCGCAGCGATTTCTTGCGCGATTATGACAGGCTTGTATTCTCCTCGCCATTCCGCCGATTGCAAAACAAAACTCAGGTGTTCCCTTTACCGGGGAGCATCTTTGTGCATAACAGATTGACCCACAGTATTGAGGTGGCCTGTGTTGGCCGTTCGCTTGCGAGAGAGGTCAATATCAGACTCCGCGATAAGTACCGCAATGAGCCGTGGGTGGACAAGCTTGATGCTATGGGTGAGATTGTCTCGGCGGCCTGTCTCGGCCATGACCTTGGCAATCCCCCTTTTGGACACTCGGGAGAGAAAGCTATCTCCACCTTTTTCAGCGAGGGTGCCGGAACGGGACTGCGGGAGAATCTTACAACGGAACAGTGGAATGATTTTACTCGTTTTGAGGGGAACGCGAATGCTTTCCGTCTTCTCACTCACCGTTTCAACGGACGCCGCCCCGGTGGGTTCGCAATGACATATTCTATGCTGGCTTCGATAGTCAAATATCCCTATGAGTCGAGCCTTGCAAGCCCGGAACATCCCAAATTCGGTTTTTTCACCTCGGAGAAGAATGATTTTGTCACTATAGCCGAGGAACTTGGAATGCTGCGCGACTATGGGGCGAATGGCGAGGTGAGATATTCGCGTTATCCGCTTGTTTATCTCGTTGAGGCTGCTGATGATATCTGTTACGAGGTGATGGATATAGAGGACGCCCATAAGCTCGGCATTCTTGAAACGTCTAAAGTGAAAGAGCTTATGCTCGCCTTTTTTGAAGAGGACAGGCAGAGGTCAATGCAGAGAGTCATGGAGTCTGTCACCGACCCCAATGAGCAGATATCCTATCTGCGGTCGGCAGTGATAGGCCGGTTAGTTGAGGTTTGCGCCGGCGCGTTTGTGGCTAATGAGCAGGCAATTCTGGATGGGCGATTCACGGGGTGTCTCATAGACCATATTCCCGAACGGGAACGCACTGCTTATGCCGGCTGCAATAAACTTTCCTGGGAGAGAATTTATCGTTCGCCGGATGTTGTGGACATAGATCTTGCGGGTACGAGTATCATAACGTTCCTGATGGAGAAATTGATTCATGCCGTCCGTCATCCGCAACTTAATTATTCACAGCTTCTCCTGTCAAAGGTGCCGCAACAGTATGAAGTGGCTCATCCCTCGCTCTACGGCAAGATTCAGGCAGTACTTGACCATGTGTCAGGTATGACCGATGTTTATGCCCTTGACCTTTACCGCAAACTTAACGGGATGAGTCTCAAAATTAACAATTAAACATTCTCTTGACCAATGGATATTCTACCTTCCGATCCCGCAATGCTCCTGAGTTTCCTCAACATGAAACTGCGTGATGAATTCGGCACGCCCGAGGCACTTCTGCGTGGCCTTGACATTGATGAGGCTGATTTCAATGAGTGGCTTAAAGCGCGTGGCGTGTCATATTTTCCCGAGGGAAAACGGTTTGTGCTTGATTAGGCGCTGTGATGGCATACGTTAAAATGTGTAAGTGAGGCTGATTCCGCCTTGGAGTCCGTGACGCGAGGGGGCAAGCCAGCTTGACACATTTGCTTTTGACGCCCGGACTTTTTCTGCCCGGCGATTCTCTGCCCGACGGGCAAGTTTGCGCTGGTCGCCCCGGAAATAGCCTGTCACTTCATTGATCGGGTCGACAAGAAAAGCCACGGCATATCCGAGAATCTTTGAGCCCCAAAGCCGGTAACCATTGCTGACTATGTGGCGTTTGACCAGATAGAATCCCTCGCCTAAGATTGTGCCCACCACGGGGGTAATGATGAGGTCCTGGACTGATGGGATTTCGTTGAAAGCCTCAAATCCGTATTCCCAAAAAAAGGTTGAGATACAAAACGAATACACAAAAGACCCCCACATGTTGAACCCGTTTGACCGCGCTCCCATATAGTAGGCTGCTCCGGCATAGGGGTGTAGCACATAGTCAAACACTATATTGTCCTTGTCCCAGACGGGACCTTTGTGAACGTTTTGCCACCAGCGTTTGAAGAGCGGCACTTTGCCGTTCTCGGTTTTGTTCCATGCCGTGGCATCGGAAGGCAATGATTCAAGCACGAACATGGTTGTGACCCCGGCGGTCATGAGTATCCCTGTATTGAGCCACATCCGTTTCCAATCAGGGATACTCAGCGTTTGAGAGTAGGGATAATCATAGAGCGTGAGCCGGTCGCCGGTTTCAGGGTCAAACGTTGCGATAACAGGTTTCGCCGCGGGGCTTATGGTGCTATCGGCTGCTTCCTCGCCTGTGGCGACAATTGCTTCGACCTCCGAAAGAATGGAGTCGGATTGCAGCGTGGCGTAGAGGCTGTCGGCTGTCTGTGCGGTTGAATTGACCGACACAAGCACCATGGCAATAAGCGATAATATGTGAAACGGCGTCTTCATTATGATGATTTATTCTTGAAACAATCAATGACCTGTAACTGTTTTGTAATACAAATGACTTCTTCTTTTTTTCTGTTTTATGGGTATTTAAGGTGAATTACCTGCCAAGACGGAAGCGGAAGTTTGGTTTGACTCTTTTGTTTGGTTATCTTTGTGTAGCCGTTTCAAGTGCTATTAATTGTCAGTTTTCAGTTATTATGCGTATTCACACATTGTCGATACTGTTTTTTGCCTTAGCCTCTATCCCGGCTGCGGCTTCGGACATAAAAGCGATGCCCGATTCAGTGTGTGCGATAGATGCCGACAGTGTAGCTCACAAACGGAAGAACATCGTCGGTCGCGTAATCGACTATTTCAATAATTCCAATAACGACAATGAAAAAAAGAAATTTGACATAAGCGTTATAGGCGGCCCACACTATTCATCGGATACGAAATTCGGTGTAGGACTGGTAGCGGCAGGTTTCTATAGGCCCTATCTCGCAGAGGATTCTCTAAGTCAACCTTCAAATGTGTCCCTTTATGGCGATGTGTGTACTTCGGGATTCTATATGCTGGGGTTACGCGGCGATCATCTGTTCCGTGGCGACCACCGACGCATTGACTATAATTTGTACTTTTATTCTTTCCCGCGTTATTTTTGGGGAATTGGATATGATCAGGGCATTGACATGGACAACAAGTCAAAGTACAAAGAGGTGTTTGTGAATGCTTCGGTTGATTACCTGTGGCGTGGCGCACCGCATTTTTATCTCGGCCCGGCAATAGAAATGGCCTACAGCACTGCCCGTCACAGGGAGAACCCCGCATTATGGAATGGGCAACGATCACATGTGCTTACACTCGGAGTAGGGTTCCGTGCCCAATATGATACGCGTGACAATCTGACCGCTCCCGCCAGAGGTTGGCTTTTACAGTTTGAGCAGAGATTCAATCCCAAGTTTCTCGGCAACAGATATGCCTATAGCTATTCCGATGTACGGGTGTGTTTTTTTCACCATGCATGGCATGATGCCATACTGGCAACGCGTTTTCATGGAAAGTATTGTTATGGCAACGTGCCCTGGGATATGATGGCTACCTTTGGGGGCAGCAGCGTGATGAGAGGATACTATGAAGGACGCTTCCGCGATAAGGGAGAGATGGATCTCACCGTAGAGTTGCGGCAGCATATATGGCATCGCAACGGGGTTGTCCTGTGGGTCGGAGTTGGCACGGTCTTCCCTCGGTTCTCGTCAATACGGTTTGGTAAATTATTGCCCAACGGAGGCATTGGCTATCGCTGGGAATTCAAGAAACTCACCAATGTGAGGCTCGATTTGGGCTTTGCCAAAGGTGAGAAAGCATTTATATTCAGCATCAATGAAGCTTTTTGATAGATTTAAGATAGAGTCGGCCGGTTCAGCGCTTTTGTTTATATGGGTGTTGATTGCGAGTGTTGTGCCTAACGTATGGCTCTCGTTCACTGAGCCCCTCACGTTAGTTCAGGCGCTTGCAAATGTGTTGCTGCCCCTGGGGATATATATTCTGCTCATGTCCCTGAGTCCTAAAATAGGACGTACTTCGCTATGGATGATTTTCATAATGTTTTTTGCAGCATTCCAGATGGTACTGCTCTATATGTACGGGCGCTCTGTTATAGCGGTTGACATGTTCCTTAACGTGGCTACGACCAATCCCGGGGAAGTGGGCGAACTGCTTGGCAATATGTTGCCAATAATAGCGGCGGTTGTTATTATTTATCTTACGCCGATAGTTATGGCAATTATAGGAGTGGTAAGGAAATGGCGCTTGACACATAATGGAATTTTAAGGTTCAGAAGAATCGGATATTATGTTTTGTGCGCGGGAATAGTGATATTCGGATTGTGTTTTGCCATGCCGCAGCCCTACAGCCCTTTGCTTCAGCTTTATCCTCTGAACGTATTCAACAACGTAGGGATTGCTGTTGACCGCACTTTAAAGCTTGCCAATTACAAGGCGACATCGGCTCCGTTCACATATTCAGCTCATTCGGAGCGTCCCGATACAGTCCCTGAGATTTACGTGGCTGTAATCGGAGAGACATCGAGGGCCGACAACTGGCAATTGTTGGGCTATGGACGCCGGACCACGCCGGCTCTTATGAGCCGCAGCGGACTTGTGGCTTTCAATAAAGCCCTGTCGCAGAGCAACACTACCCATAAGTCAGTGCCGTTGCTGCTTTCTCCTCTGACAGCGAGCGATTTTGGCGACTCCATTTACATAACTAAAAGTTTTATCACCGCTTTCAAGGAGGCCGGTTTTCACACTGCGTTCATATCAAATCAGAAACGCAATCACTCATTTATCGATTTTTTTGGAGAGGAAGCGGATACGTGTATGTTCATTCGCGATGGCAGGTCAGCCGATTTGCCTGTATGTTATGATACGGAGCTGTTGGGCTATCTTGACACTATGATGAAAGAGGGACATAGAAAACTTCTTGTGGTTCTCCACACATATGGATCGCATTTCAATTATATTGACCGTTATCCTGCTTCAGAGGCATTCTTTAAGCCCGATGGCCCCGCTGAGGCTATCAGCCGTTACCGCAGGGAGCAGATAAATGCCTATGACAATACGGTTTTGCTGACTTCCAATCTGCTTGCTTCAATAATTGACCGTCTTGACAAGGATGGCGTGAAATCGGCTATGATTTACACCAGTGACCATGGCGAAGATATATTTGATGATGAACGTTGCCTTTTTCTCCATGCGTCGCCATGTCCGTCGTATTATCAGATTCATGTGCCGTTCATAGTGTGGATGTCGCCGTCATTGCTGGCCGATGATCCTTTGTTGCTGCAGGCTGCATTAAAAAATTCCGGCAAACGTGTTTCTTCAAGTTCCTCGTATTTCCATACTCTTATGCAGCTTGCAGCTATTGCAAGTCCGCGAGTGGATGCTTCGCAGTCGGTTGTTGATATGTCCTATAACCCGTCGGAAGCATCCTACCTGAATGACCATAATAAAAAAGTTAATCTTCGCGAAGCGGGATTGCTTGACGAAGATTTCAGGAAACTTGATTCGTTGCTCAACAAGCATTAGCGTTCAAGAGTGTAGACCCATGCGTTAGGGTTGGCTTTGGCGAAGGCGGCATCGGTAGTGCGAAAGGCCGACATCTTTTCAAAGTCATCGCCCGAGGCTGCAAACACGCGGTAGCGTCCGTCGGCAGGGAGAATTTGCAAGGGATATTTGGCCGTAGAGTTATGTCTGACATATCGGCGAGCCTCTTTCAGGGAAGTGGTTGAGGCTACGATAACGTAATATTTGGGAGCGGCTGCGTAGTTTTGGCTTAAATCAACTGTGCCGTTGGCAGCCGTTTTCATCGGCACAACGGCCGTGGCCTCTTCGGCATCGGGGACATAAAGCTTTATTTCGCGGTTGGCATACTCGTTGGCGTTGTCATCATCGAGGTTTACCACCTTTTCAATGGGAGCGCTCAGAGAGGCTTTGTCGACATTATCCGGGCTCAGGGGTGTGAGCATTGTAAGTCCTATGCCGAATGCTACCGCTACTGATGCGGCGTATTTGAGCGCTGATATAGCCCGTTGGCCTAACCAGCTTTTACGGTTCTTTCGGGTGTCTACTTCCAGGATTATCGGTTCCTGCGTTTCCTCGGTGTGTTGTGCGGCAGGATGGAGTGTCAGAGTGGTGAATCCGCAGAAAGGAAGTGAATGGATTGCTGATTCGGCAGCGGGGGCGAATTCAATCGCGCCGTGGCCATTGAGAGAAAGAATACCTATTCTGTCAAGGGACACGCTTCCTTCATGGCGAAGGCGGCGATTTATCAGCTCAACCTCACGTTCCACTGCCGAGCGGGCACATTCATAGCTTACGCCTTCACGACGTGTGACTGAGCCGGTGAGGAGTCCGTCGTCATGGCTTAGAAGGGCATTGAATCCCAATTCTCTGCCCGGTGCCGTCAAAGATGTGCCGTCAGGGGTGAACGAAGCGCCAACATAGCGTGCCACAAATGCTCCAAGACCGGGGACAACCACGCAGTCGTGATGCAGAATGAGATACTGTATATGTTGGAGAATCGAAATCATGTTACAAATTTAAGCAGATTTTTTTAAAAATTAAAATCTTTTTTCGTGCCTTTTGTTCGGTCAGTCAAGTAACTCGGAGAGCTGTTCGCCTTTGATAACGCTTATTATTGTCTGACCGTCAGGTGAATAATTTGGGGACGGCAGTTTCAGGAGCTCGCTCAACAAATGTTCGCGTTCCGAGGCGCTTAATTTTTGTCCGCGTTTTATGGATGCGCTTTTGGCCATGGAAAGAGCAAGCAGGCTGAGTTGGCTTTCAAGTGAATCGGGACGCCCTTCGGCAGTGTCTTCAATAATCTGCATCAGAGTGTCGTGGGGATTCACATCATTTATCATGGAGGGTTGTGATGTGATGCTCCATGATGTGTCGCCGAGGAAGGAAAGCTCAAAGCCGCACTGTTCCAAATCGGGCTGAATGCTGCTGAGCATTGCGCTTTGAGCCGGACTGAGATTGAACACCTCAGGGAACATAACCCTTTGCGAATGAATCTGCCCAGTTTTGAGCTGACCGAGGTATTTTTCATAAAGCACTTTAACGTGGGCTCTGTGCTGGTCAATCACCATCACTCCTGACATTGAGGCCGACAATATGAAACGGTTCTTAACCTGAATAGTTGCAGGTTCATCCGCCGGATGTGTCACTTCGGCAGCGGTTTGCGATTCATCGACAAGGAAGCCTTCAATAGGTTGCTGCTGAATGGCCGAATCCTGTGATGAGGATGCGGCCGATGGTCCCATGAAGTTCTCGTAGAGCGCCTCCCAGTTGGAGACCGCTCCGGTTGCCCTCAGAGAATTCATGCCCGAGACGCCCCGACTTGGGGGAGCGGGAGAAGATGATTGTTTGAACGGATTGTAGCTCTGATCAATCTCTACTGAGTGCTGGGCTTCGGAATTGGGATTGAAAACTGGAATTTCCGGCGTGGCATCAGCTTCAAAATCAATACCCGGCACAGCGTTGAATCGACCGAGCGATTCCCGTATGGCGGCTGTCAGTATCTGCCAGATTGGTCCCTCATTTTCAAACTTTATCTCATTCTTGGTAGGGTGGATGTTGACATCTATGGTCTGCGGATCAACAGTGAAGTTGAGAAAGTAATTTGGCTGCGCGTCGGCCGGAATCAGGGGCTCGAAACAGAGAAGAATGGCCTTGTGGAAATAGGGATGACGCATGTGGCGCCCGTTGACTGTAAGATACTGCAGGGCATTCCTTTTACGTGCATGGGCCGGCGACCCTATGAATCCGTCGATTTTAACTACGGATGTTGATGTGTTGACCGGAAGAAGCTGCTTGTCAAGTCCTTTGCCAAAGAGGTCCATGATTCGCTGTTTAAGCGATGACCCGAGCATGCGGTGCATGATAGTGTCATTGTTCACCAGTTCGAAATCAAGCTTTGGGTTCACCAGTGCCAGCCGCTCGAATTCACGGAGTATATTGGCAAGCTCAACCGAATCTTTTTTTAGAAATTTGCGTCGCACCGGCACATTGAAAAACAGGTTTTTCACCATCATGTTTGTTCCATGGGCGCATGCTTCCGGAATTTGGCTTTCAACTTTCGATCCATTTATAAGAAGCCGTGTGCCAATTTCGGAATCGCAGGCCATTGTGCGCAGGTCAATCTGCGCCACCGCTGCAATTGAAGCGAGCGCCTCTCCACGGAATCCCATGGTACGGAGAGCGAACAGGTCGTCGGCGCGCTCGATTTTGGAAGTTGCATGTCGCTCAAATGCCATGCGAGCATCAGTGTCGCTCATTCCTTTGCCGTTGTCGACCACCTGGATAAGGGTGCGCCCGGCATCCTTGATTATTACCTGTATGGATGTAGCTCCCGCGTCGACGGCATTTTCCACGAGCTCTTTGACAACCGATGCCGGGCGCTGGATTACCTCGCCTGCAGCTATCTGGTTTGCAACCGAGTCGGGTAGAAGTCGGATAATATCGCTCATTGAAATTGAATGAAAATTGACGTTTGTCAGAGTACCGTTGGGTTCAACTGTCAAGTCCAAAACATACTCTTACTCATGCAAAGTTACATAACACACTCTGCTTATGCAAAATCTCTTATTAACACCACTAAATCCTGATGTTAATAACTCAATTGAAATGTTGATAACTATTCCGCAGGTGTTTTTTCAATAGGCTTGGTGGAGAGAGTGGCGCCGTTGGTTTTCAGCGCGGGAGCAGGGGTGTCGGCGGGTAGGGAGGGGAGTGGGGGAAGAGGAGTGCCGTCCGAGGGTTTCATGTCAAGCGGAATAGCCTTAGCCGGGGCTTCAGGAATTTCCTTCCGCTCTGCCGGGGCGTTGGGGTTAGGCTTGTTTTTGCTCAAAGCCTTGCGCATAGCCTCGATGTTTATGGGGTCGGCGTTTTCAAAAAGTTCAATCATGGCGTCGGGTATAACGAACACGTCGCCCGGTGTGCGCGGACGTAAATCATCGTACCAACGGAATTTGGGAAGAAAATACGACCCTCGTTTGGCAAGATACAGTGGTGTGATTTTCGATGTGGTTTCCGGCCAGAAATGCACGCTCTTTATGGTATTGTTGTCAAAATATGAATCCATGAAACTGCTCTCCACATAGGCAAACTTGTTGTAGCTCGAGTCGCTTTCCATAGGAAACAGATTGAGCATCACATTGCCCTCAACATAAAGACGGTTGATGGTGGTGTCGGCGAACCAGGCTGTCATGTCGTTGCCAGAAATCTGATTGTAACAATCTTCGGCTATGTGCTCGGCCATAACACCTGTCTGTGGCAGACGTGCCCAATCGACTGTGGAGTCATTGAGATGCACATTGATTATATTGCCGAAAATCTGCCGTTTGTCGCTCCATACAATCGGATGGCGGAACATGTACATTATTGAATCGCGTTCGGTGAGACTGAGCGAGTCGCAAATGGCTTGAACATCAGAGCGGTATACTCTCACTCGATGGAACACGTTTGTTACCTTGGTAGAGTCGGCGAGGTCAAGATAGGCGGTGATTGAATCTCCGTGAAGATAGAGGGTGTCGCCTTTTGAATACTCTTTAGCGAGCGCCCGGCCTGTTACGAATGCACTGTCACGAACTTCATCATAAAACCCATAGTTGCCGAGCAGCTGGCTCTGCCGAGCCGAGTCGACAAGTACCATATTGCCGAACGCTTCACCATACTGTTTGGTGCGGTCATAGAAAAGCGTGTCGCCCGTGAGGGTATTGCCTTTGTTTGTTCTCACTGTTGAGCGGGCAAACAGGTCGGCTGTGCCTACGTTAGTGTTGTACACACCGTTTGAAGTGTAGATTATGCCGTCGGAGTTGATTATTTCGCTCGGACTGTTGAGGGTTGCTATATGCGTGGCCGTATTGTAGGTCAGGGCCTCGGTGTTGATGTAGAGTTTGTCGTTTTTTTGTTGGCTTTCAAGATGAACGTCGTAATCAAAATAGGCCTGTTTTGTACTCGGATGATATTGTCCCTCCACTGAGGTGAGAATGTTCTGTTTATCGGTAAGAGTGCCGCCTATATTGTAATACCCCACGTCGTTGCGCAGGTCGTAGTTGAAAATATCTGTTTCAAGCTTGACATCACGGTTTATCAGACGTACTTTTTTACCGGGGTCGGCAAAAAGTATGGCCAGCTCCGTAGCTCCATCGTAGTTCAGCTCGTCGGCATAGACGAACAGCGTGTCGCCCTGAGTCATTTTCACATTTCCGAACGCATCGAAAGAATTCGTGCTTTCAAAGAGGTAGGCGCTGTCACAATACATCCACATTCCACCTTTTCTCAATTTTACGTTGCCGTTGAGAATCTGCGGGAGTTCTGATTTCGGAACGCCCGGAATTTCATCATACGAGAGGCGGTCAGCGTACTCAAGAAAAACTTTGTCGGATTGATTCCTGTCAATGCTCGGCAACACCGGCCTGAGCTGAGCATGTGGAACAGGGATTTTTCGTTTAGGAGTCTGAGGCGAATTCTTGGACTGCTGTGCCACAAGCAACACGGGCAGCCATACAACCAGCATTGCCGCCATAGCGAAAAACGCGGCTCTGCGACGTGGTGCTATATGCTGATTTGACATCGGCTCTGCTTATCTTCAGGGAAAAAATAACAAAAGTGATTATTCTTTGGCTTGCGCCTGTTCTTTGACCCATCCTTTGTGGATAAAGTCGCAATTGCGCCATCCGTCCTCAATTCTCACGTAGGTGTCTTTTATTTTCTTTTCAAGCCATTGTGTGAGTATTTTCTGACGTTGGGCGTCCTCATACATGTTCTTTATAGTCTGATAGTCATCTGTAATGTTTGCGCGGTGAGCTTCAATGCGGTTCGTAAGCTTGACAATGGCCACGACCTCGCGGTTGAGCTTGGGGTCAATCATCACGAAGGGGTGGCTGATTTCGCCGGGTTTGAGTTTGTCGACCTCTTTGGCAACCTCCTGGGGCAGTTCCGACATTCCGAATCGCGGGCTTCCCGTGTTGGGATTGACCATCACGCCGCGGTTGTTTTTAGTGTCTTTGTCCTGAGAAATGAACAGGGTGCCCTCCTCAAAGGTGAACTTCTTGTTGTCAACGATGTCGGTACGTATCGAGTCAAGTCGGTTAATGGCTTGGGTAAGGTCGTTGTCGCTCACTTTGGGGCGCAGGAGTATATGGCGGGTATTTATGCGGTCACCGCGTTTTTCAATGAGCTGGATGATATGATAGCCATACTGGCTTTCAACGATTTTTGAAACTCTTTTGGGGTCGTTGAGATTGAAGGCAACCGCCGCATATTCAGGGTCAAGATGTCCGCGTCCCATGAATCCTATTTCGCCGCCGCGAATGGCGCTTTCCTTGTCCTCCGAATAGAGTATGGCAAGGGTGGAGAATTCACGTTGACCGGTGTTGACCTGTTCGGCCATATCGCGCAGACGCGCCTTCACATCCTCAATCTCCTGGCGGGGAATGACCGGATTGAGCGTAAGAATCTGCACTTCTACCTGGGTGGGTATAAGGGGAACGCTGTCCTTGGGCAGTTGGTCGAAATATTTTCTGACGTCCGATGGCGTTGCCTTGACGTTTTTGGTGAGCGATTGCTGTACCTGACGTACCTTGTAGGAATTACGCACCATATCCATCATTGCCTCGCGCATTTCGGGCATTGATTTGCGGAAATATTGTTCCATCTTCTCCTTTGAGCCAAGTTGCGTGATGTAGAAGTTCAGTCGGGCATCAACCTCGGCTACGACCGAAGAGTTGGGCACATCCACTGTGTCGATTTCGGCCTGATGGAGATAGAGTTTTTCAATGGCTATCTGTTCCGGAATCACGCAATAGGGGTCGCCGTTGATGGGCACCTTGTCGTACTGCATGTTGTTGTACTGTTCCTCAATTTCGGATTTCCATATCGGCTGGTCGCCGACTACCCATGCAACTTCTTCGGCTATATTGTTCTGGGCCGTTGTTCCTAAGGCCACTATGGCAAATAATGCAATGAGAATGTATCTGTTGATTTTCACGCGTGTTGAATTTTTATCTATGTTCATATCAGAGCCCAAAATTACTAATTTTTGGCCACTCGGCTATCATTATATATGTAAAAATAGACTAAACGCTTCAAAAATGTTTAGCCTATTTTTATCGTTGAATGCGGTTGTAGGAAGCCGCTTTGTCAGTTTGAGCCGATTGCTTTTTTTATAGCTTTGCGGTCAACCTTTACTTTGTAACGTTTGTGAAGCTCTGAGAGCCAGTTGTTTTCAAGCTGTTGCTGATAGCCCAGGCTGACTTGGCCTTTCACATCGCGAGCATCTTCGGGCTGGTCGATCACTTTGCCTGAAAGAGTGCGGTAAGCGCTCCAGCGGTTTTTGAGATTGGGCTTAGGACCGTTAAATACGAGATGGTCAATAACCGCGTTGTCACCTTTAGCAGCAAGCACTCTCTCAACCTTGACGTGATTACCGAATTTTTTCCTGATTGTTTTTGCATCAGTCGCATCAGGGTTGGTTTTCATCGCTTCGTTCAAGTGTGCGAGCGCGGCATCGGCAATAGAATCGCTTGTAGCGGCAATCACATATCCCTTGTAGTGCGGGCGGTCCCAGCTGAATTCAGCACGATGCTCTTCGTAGTATTTCTGCAGTCCATCGTTGTCGCTGTTGGCGCGGTCCCATACCTGAGAATTGCTTATCTCGAAAAGCAGCATGCCGTCGCGGTATTCGTTGAGCAGATTGCGGTAAGCCGGATGAGTGGCAGGAAGCATTGCGATATAGTCGTCAAGTGTAGCGTTGTTAAGGAGCGTATGTGCGGTTCTGTTGAAAGCTTCTGCTGCTTGGAGTGGCGACGCATCGGGGTTGGGACGCATTTTTGACGCGACATCTCCAACAGTAACAGTGCGTTTCCCTATGGTAGCCGCAACGTTTTTGGAGAGAGCGAGAGTTTCAAGCGCCTTTTCGTTAAGACCGCCCGCATTTTTGAATGCGGCGAGCGCTTCTGATTTGCCATTCTCTGTAAGAGTTGCGTTATTGGCCGCTCCCCATGTGTCGATTGTTCGCTGAACAGCGAGGCGTGCGCGTTCATCGTTCTTGATTTTGTTCTCAATCTGCGGACGCAGAGAGTCAATGGGAGCCACTGGCTTGCGGCCTTCGCAAAGGATTATGTGCCATCCGAACGAGGTCTTTACAGGCTTTGAAATCTGTCCGGGCTGAAGCGCAAAGGCGGCATCGTTGAATTCGGCAACCATCTGTCCCTGCCCGAACCAGGGGAGGTCGCCTCCTGACTGTTTGCCCTGAGGCTCGTCGGTGGTGTTGCGTGCCACTTCGGCGAAGTCGGCGCCTGAAGTCACAACGTTGTATATCGAGTCGATAGCTTCTTTCTGTTTTGCTTCCTGCTCGGGCGAGAGGCCACGGGTCATTTTCAGAATATGGCGAGCCTTGACTGTGCCGGGGTTGGGGCGCCGGTCAGTGGGCAGCACAATATGGTAACCGAAGCGTGATTCGGCGACGTCCGACACTTTCCCTGCAGGGGTGTTGAACACGAGGTCCTCAAACGTGTAGGGCCACATGCCGCCTGCAATATAACCCATGTGGCCGCCATTATCGGCTGTTGCCTTGTCCATGGAATATTTTTTAGCTAACTCGGCGAAATCTCCTCCGTTGAGAAGCACCTGATGGATGCTGTCGGCCAATGCGCGAGCCTTGAATTCTTCGCCCGGATTGGAAGGCGGGGGGAGGAGTATGTGGCTCACGTTGACCATTTCGGTCATGTGGTTGTAGGCCACATTCACAAGCGAGTCATCAACCGACTGAGTGCGGAGATAGGGACGCGCGAGTTCATCAGTGTACTTTTTAATTTCTGAAATATAAGTTGCCGAAGTGTCAACTTTAGCATCACGGGCAGCTGCTACTTTCAGTTTGTAGTTCACAAACATGTCAATGTAGTCGTCAAGCGACGTGGTCTGTGTCTGCTGTTCGCGGTTTTTTTGATAAAGATATTCAAATTCGCTCAGTGTCACTTTCTCGGGGCCTACGGTCATCACAACCGGGTCGTTCTGCTTTTTCGCAGCGAAAGAGGCTGAACCTAAAATCAACGCGCTGAGCGCGAATGTAACTGCTGATTTGTTCATCAGTGTGTCAAAAAGTGAATGGATAAATTTACTGTTTAGATAATTAACGTTGGGCAATACGTTTTATTACCCGACAGTCATAAAAAAGCAGCGGCAAGAGTCTGTTAAAAAAAAGAATCTGCCGCTGCTTATGTTTGTGAAGGGGATATTACTGGTGCGATGAGCTGTAGTTGGGCGCTTCAGAGGTTATGGCAACGTCGTGGGGATGGCTTTCGGCCACGCCGGCGTTGGTGATACGGGTGAATTTAGCGTCATGGAGATGTTCAATGTCGGGAGCGCCGCAGTAGCCCATGCCGGCGCGCAGACCGCCAAGCATCTGATAGACCACTTCGTAAAGGCTTCCCTTGAACGGCACGCGGGCTGCGATGCCTTCGGGCACGAGCTTCTTCACGTCGGTTTCGCCGGCCTGGAAGTAACGGTCTTTCGAGCCTTTCTCCATAGCTTCGAGCGAGCCCATTCCGCGATAAGCCTTGTACTTACGGCCATTGTAGATGATGGTGTCGCCGGGCGATTCCTCAACGCCTGCAAGCATTCCGCCGAGCATCACGCAGTAAGCGCCTGCGGCGAGGGCTTTCACGATGTCGCCAGAGTAGCGGATACCGCCGTCGGCAATCAAAGGAACTCCCGTGCCTTTAAGGGTCTTGGCAACGTCATATACGGCTGAAAGCTGCGGCACGCCTACGCCGGCAATGACGCGGGTGGTGCAGATTGAACCAGGTCCGATGCCCACTTTCACGCCGTCGGCTCCATTCTCAACAAGATAACGTGCGGCGTCGCCGGTGGCTATATTTCCAACGACAACATCGATTTCGGGGTATTTCTCTTTGACGGCTTTGAGTACGCCAACAACGCCTTTGCTGTGGCCATGAGCGGTGTCGATTACAATGGCATCGACTCCGGCCTCAACGAGAGCGTCGACGCGCTGCATGGAATCGTTGGTGACTCCTACTCCGGCAGCCACGCGCAGACGTCCGCGGGCATCTTTACATGCAAAAGGTTTGTCCTTGGCTTTTGTTATATCCTTATAGGTTACGAGGCCTACGAGACGGCCCTCGGAGTCAACAACAGGGAGTTTCTCAATTTTGTGGCGCTGAAGGATGTCGGCTGCTTCTTCAAGGTCGGTCGACTGGGTTGTCGTAACGAGGTTTTCTTTGGTCATCACCTCATCGATTGGCCGGTTGAGGTCGCGTTCAAAGCGGAGGTCGCGGTTTGTCACGATACCCACAAGCTTGCGGTCGTCATCAACCACAGGTATGCCTCCGATGTGGTATTCCTCCATCATGTGCAGTGCATCGCGCACTGTACTTCCGCGCTTAATGGTCACGGGGTCATAGATCATGCCGTTTTCCGCGCGTTTAACGGCATGCACCTGACGCGCCTGTTCCTCGATGCTCATGTTCTTGTGGATAACGCCGATGCCACCCTCGCGAGCTATTGCAATAGCGAGAGCCGACTCGGTGACGGTGTCCATGGCAGCCGAAACGAGCGGTACGTTGAGCGTGATGTTACGTGAGAATTTGGTCTTTAGGTTTACTTCACGGGGAAGCACTTCCGAATACGACGGAATAAGAAGGACATCATCGAAGGTCAAGCCGTCCATCTTTACTTTGTCTGCAATAAATGACATAACGAATGTGATAAAAATAGGTTTTACCGGTGAAGGCGCGTTAGTTTTTTATTGCGTGCAAAGTTAATGATTTTTTCTGAGATGACCATATTTTTTGGGCTCATGAAGTTTCTTTTTTTGCATTTGACTCCGGAGGGTTGGGTTTTTTGATGAAAACTCTTATCTTTGCAACCAGTATGGAACAAAAGCGTGCATTCCTTATAGTCAATCCCGTTTCAGGCACATCTCGAAAAGAGGGGCTGGAAGAGAGGGTGGCTCTCCATCTTGCCGATGCCGGCATAAAGGTGGTGCCGCACCGCACGGCTGCTTCGGGTGATGCCACACGACTTGCGCGCGAGGCCGTCGACAAAGGGTTCGATATGGTTCTCGCGGCCGGAGGCGACGGCACAATCAACGAAACCGCAAATGCGCTTTGCAACACCGGAGTTACATTCGGAATCATCCCGTGCGGGTCGGGCAACGGGCTTGCGCGACACCTTAATATTCCGGTCGACATCCGTGCATCGCTCGATGTGATTGCCAACGGACGCACTGAGGTGTGCGACCACGGGTCGGTTAACGGACAGAATTTTTTCTGCACTTTCGGCATGGGGTTTGATGCTGCCGTTAGCCACAAGTTTGCCGAATCGAAAAGGCGCGGGAAGCTCACTTACATTTCCAACACGTTCAAGGAATATATAAGCTATCGCCCTGAGGAATATGTGATAAGGGCTAACGGCCGGGTGTTAACAGAAAGAGCTTTTGTTGTTGCCGTGTGCAATGCCTCGCAATACGGTAACAATGCCTACATTGCCCCTCATGCCTCAATTACCGACGGATTGCTCGATGTGACAATAGTTCATTACGGCAATTTGCTTTCAACAGCCCTCGTAGGGCTTGACCTTATGAGCGGCTTTATTGAGCGCAATATGCTCATCCACACTTTCCGGGCAGCCGAGCTGTCGATTGAGCGCAAGTCGCCCGGTGCGGTGCATCTTGATGGCGAGCCGCTTGAAATGGGCACTGACCTGAATGTGGAGTGCCATCCGTCGAGCCTGAAAATATTTACGCCCGAGGCTGACCGCCCTATTCGCCCGCTGCTCACACCGATTATGGCCATGATGAACGATTTTGGCTACACTTTGCGCAAACTGTTTGAAAAGTAATCCGTAATTAGCGGAAATTTTCGTAATTTTGCACTCCCAAACTGTTTAATAACGTAATTTTTAAGATATATCATGGCACTTCAATGTGGTATAGTGGGCCTGCCTAATGTTGGTAAATCCACTCTTTTCAACTGTCTGTCAAATGCTAAGGCTCAGTCGGCCAATTTTCCTTTCTGCACCATAGAGCCGAATGTAGGTGTCATCACAGTGCCTGATGACCGATTGACTACGCTCGTTGAAATGTGTAAGCCAAAAAGCATTGTGCCGGCTACTGTAGAAATAGTCGACATTGCCGGACTCGTTAAGGGTGCGAGCAAAGGCGAGGGGCTTGGCAACAAGTTCCTTGCGAATATCCGCGAGACAGATGCAATTATCCATGTGCTCCGCTGCTTTGATGATGACAACATCACGCATGTCGACGGAACTGTCGATCCGGTGCGCGACAAGGAAATAATCGATTATGAACTGTTGATAAAGGACCTTGAGACTGTTGAAAGTCGCATGGCAAAGACTCAGAAGCAGGCTCAGACCGGTGGCGACAAGGTTGCCAAGATGCAGTATGAGGTGCTTAAGCAGTATTACGATGCTTTGACTCAGGGTAAACCTGCGCGTTCGGTGGCATTTGAAACGGTTGATGAACAGAAATTTGCCCGCGACCTCTTTCTGCTGACTAACAAGCCTGTACTCTATGTTTGCAATGTCGATGACGCTTCAGCTGCCACGGGTAATGCTTATGTAGATGCCGTGCGGGAGGCTATAGCCGATGAAAACGCCCAGCTGCTTGTGGTGGCTGCGCAGACCGAAGCCGAAATTGCCGAACTTGACACATACGAGGACCGCCAGATGTTCCTTCAGGAGATAGGACTTGAGGAGTCGGGCGTGGCGCGTCTTATCCGTGCAGCCTATTCGCTACTTGATTTGCAGACTTATTTCACGGCCGGTCCCGATGAAGTGCGTGCCTGGACATTCCTCCGTGGTTCGAAGGCTCCTAAGTGTGCCGGAATCATCCACACTGATTTTGAGAAAGGATTCATCCGCGCCGAAGTCATTAAATATGATGATTATGTTTCGCTCGGATCTGAAGCCGCTGTGCGTCAGGCCGGCAAGATGAACATTGAAGGCAAGGAATACGTGGTTCAGGACGGAGACATCATGCACTTCCTCTTCAACGTGTAAAAAACAATTGTTTCGCTCTCAAGGTAGGGATATCCTTTTGGTGTTTATTGTTGATTATCAGGCATGTATGTAAACGTGCCAAAGGCACGTCCTTACATTTTTATGAAAGCCCAACTGATTTTCATAATCCCATCGATTTTTCCATTGCTTCAATTGACGTGAGGTCAAGTTCGGGAACGTCCCTCAGTTTGCCGCTTTCGGCTTCTCGCATGGCCTCAAGCGTGAGCTTGTTCGGTTCATTATAAGCTGCATCAAGCAAAATAGTTTCCACGTAGTTGTTAAGACTGCGATTTTGGCGTTGTGCCAATTGTTTTAGCCGATTGATGAGTTCTACCGGTAATCTGAAACTTTGATTCTTTTTAAGAGCGATTTCCATGTTTTTGTAATGTTTTTGCATGCAAAGATAATATAAATGTATTACAATAACAATGATTTCACACTGCAAGTTCAGTTATAAAATAGCGTCGGGCGCTGAGATTGGAGCGCCCGACAGACGGATATGTTTTCAGAATTTTTTGAGAGGGTCAGAAGACGGGGAATGTAGTGTTGGAATAGACCCATTTCTCGCGCCAGTCTTCATCGCTCATGCAGAGAATCATGATACCCTGAACGAGATTGACAATCGACCAAAGGCCACAGGTCACTAACGTAAGCAATATGTTGATGATTCCTCCGGCAACTTTGCCAACGAGGAAGTATTGCAATCCGATGCCGCCTACAAGAATTGCCAGCACTCCGCAGGCAATTTTCATCCCGTCAGAGGCGTTGCCCTGTCGGTTTTCCTTTCGGGTGGGATTGTTGATAGCTTCCATAAGCTCAGGAAAATTATAGAGAGGGCGCCAGTCGCCACCGTCGGCGCTGACCATTGTTTCGGAGTTCACAGGATAGGCCGCCACCTGTTTAGCCGTCATAGGGCCTATGGTTTCGCCATTGAGAAGTATGTAGTAATGCATGATTGAATTATTCCATGTAAGGTTCTTCGCCATAATCGTTTACGCCTTCCTGCGACGGCTGGCAGTACCATACAAGCAGAATGATAGAGCCTATGCAGCAGAGGAAATTTAGCAGATACCACCATCCTGAGCGGCCCGTGTCATGCAGGCGGCGTACTGCAACGCCGAGCGATGGCAATAAAAGAATGAGATTTATGAGACCGGAAACGGTGTAGGGCACAGCAAAAGCTGAAAAATCGAAATCGCCTGTCAGCATCATGTCATAAGCGGCACTGCTTGAGAAGGGTTCGGTAATTATTGAAACGGCGAATCCTATGATAAGAGTGAACAGCTGCCACCACCAAAATTCGGCTCTTGAAGCGCGGCCATGGAAACAGCAATATTTTTTTGTGAAGCAAATCTTGATTGCTTCGCCGAAACTGATTTGACGCTGATAGCTGCCCCGGCTTGGATTTAAGCCGTTGTTGGCCAGCAGCTCCATCAGTTCGGGATAGGTGTAGAGCGCCCGCCATTCGCCTCCGTTGGCGCTCACCATCGTATCTTTGTTTACGTTGTAGGCAAGCATCTGTTCCTTGGTCATCGGACCGGTGACGTTGCCCTGATACATGATGTAATAAACCATATTTATGTTGAAATGTTAAAAAATATCAAGCAATATGCAAAGATAGCGAAATAAAAACAATCCGCAACCAATCAGCTCAAAATATCAGGGCTGGCGCATGAGATTTAACTTTCCTTAAAAACCTTGAGGAGGTAGTCAATATTACGGCCACACTTCTTGCGT
>ENA-ORCP01000169-ORCP01000169.1-human-gut-metagenome-genome-assembly--contig:-NODE-169-length-55111-cov-20.448196_pt1 | contig 55111 bp, 73 predicted proteins | sample MGYA00242990_ERZ507991 | MGnify/ENA primary metagenome ERZ507991 (study PRJEB26167, sample SAMN06115496) | human gut metagenome | host: Homo sapiens | place: China:Henan | collected 2015-05-07... | reverse complement strand
TCAAGCTGCTGGGCGTTGTTCCCCCGGAAACGGACAGCGTTGACCTGCTTGATTATTTGGAAAGCACGTCGGTGTTCAGCGACCAGCCGGAAAAGGCACTGCTCTCCTTGGCCTATTCGGCTGCTGACGATGGTAGCAACGGATACTGGGGCTGGGTCTGGAAACCCGACTACCAGAGCGGCGGGTATGGCTGGGAGGAAAACGGCAGTCTCGACGCTATTTACACTTTGCTGGTAGCCTTGGGCTATGAAATGTCTGACGAAGAAAAGGCATTGCAGAACGGAACCCATGCCATCTTTTCCACCAATGCCCCTAAAAAGGCAGATGCGCCCTGCGAACGTTGCAAGGCGGCGCATCCCGGATGCGACAAGTGTTGCAAGACCTGTGATGACCACTGCAATGCGTTCCAGCTGTGCAGAAAGGAGTATGGCGAATGACCGACCTTGTAAAGTGTGACCGCTGCGGCACACCGTTCAGCATCCAGACAGCCGGCATCCGCAGTACATGGAGCGGTGATTACATGGTGCAGTATTTCACCTGCCCCGGCTGTCACCATCGCTATCAGATTCTGACCACGGACACTGAACTGCGCCAGACCGTTGAACGGCACAAGAAAATTGCCGCAAAAATCCGTATGGGGCAGAGCAAGCATTTCCGGCCGGGAACGCTGAAAAAGTATCAGGCTGAAATGGAAAAGCTGGAGGCCGAGCAGAAAAAGCGGCGAGATGAACTGCTGGACAAGGGCGACGAGATCCTTGCCCGGCTGGGAGAGGAGTAAACCATGGATGACCTGAAAGAATACGCTGACCGCCTCAAGTTTGAAATCATGGCGGCTGACTTTCTGACCACCGAAGACCGAGAAATGGTCTTTGACCTCATCGAGAAAGTGCTGGGTGATGACAATGCCTGATCAGATCTTCATCAACATTGCGCTGCTGGCCGTGGGCGTGGCTATCGGTGCCCTGCTGGGCGAAACCAGCCGGCAGCAGCATGACCGCCAGTTGTTCCGGGAGTACATCAACTTTATGACTGAATCGGAGCACAACAATGAGCTGCTGTTCCGGGAAGTGATTCGGTTTCAGACCGAGAAAGGAGCCGACCATGAGAAAGAGTAATCGCCCGCCGGAGCCCGGCGCACGAGGCCTGCTGCGCCTGTGCTGCCCCTGCTGCGGCAAGGAGTTCGGTACATACCTCCACGTTGCGCAAATGTCCATTGGCTGCCGCTGCGGGGCTACGATTTCACTGGAACGTGGCCTTGCGCCGTATGAGTTCCAATGCAGCTGTTGCGAGTTCCACGCCAAGGGCAAGACCAACATTGCGGAACAGGAATTTACAGTGCCGTGCAAGTGCGGCAACCCCATCACGCTGCGCTGGAACAAGGACACACGGAGGTACATCGAATGACCCTAGAAGAAGCCTGCCGACTCATTGACCCGGCAACGGATTTGGACGCGCTGGCCGAGGTTGAGTATTACAATGGCTTCAAGGGTAAGGAAGCCGCTGCGAAGACCCTCCGGGAAGCGAGCCAGATGGTCGTTGATTTTATCCGTCGTGTATCGTGGCACGATGCCAAAACCCCGCCGCCTGTCCACGACGAAAGCTGGGAGAACGCGGGAGAAAAGCACTGCTGCATCATGAGCGAACTTGTGTGGGTCTGCTGCGAAAGCCGGAACACCATGAAGGGCTGGATTGAAAACGGCAAGTGGTACATCGAGGATGGCCGACCGGCGGCAGATACGCCCTATGGTGCTGTGAAGTTCTGGGCTCCGCTGCTGGAGCCGCCGGAGGTAGCGAAATGAAAATCATCACAGTTAAGCATGAGGTTTCGCCGGGGTATGGAAAATGTGAGTTCGGAGGAGATTTTTGGGGCAAAGAGGTATGCAAATACCATGCACTACGCACCCAAACTCACGGAAACAAGGCTCCGCCTGAATACAGGAAGCCGAAGTGCCTGCTGTTCAACTGCTGGCTCGAAGAGCCGTACAAAAAGTGCGAACCCTGCCGCAGGGCGTGCGCGGAGGTTGACGAAAAGTGAAAGCAGTTCTTTTGAGCATCCGGCCCGAATGGTGCAGCCGTATCTTTTCTGGCTGTAAAACGGTGGAAATCCGTAAGACAAGACCGGTCTCGTTGAAAGAACCTTTTAAGTGCTACATATATTGCACGAAAGGAACGAAATTTTTCTGCTGGAAAGCCGTTGACCATTTATATTTCGACGATAGGTCTCATAAGCTATTCGACCGCAGGGTTGACGGAATGGTTGTCGGCGAATTTATCTGCGATGACATCCGACGCATTGGCCCTGAATACTGTGTCGTCAAAGAAGATATCGAATCTGCAATTGCTGGAAGCTGTCTCACAGTACCGCAAGTCAAAGACTATGCCGGATGGAAGTCCGGGATGAGTTATGCAGATTTGAAAGACTTGTATGGCTGGCACATTTCCGACCTGAAAATTTATGACAATCCGCGCGAGCTGCGGCCGTTCACGGGCTTGCTAAACACGCGGTTTGGTGTGCGGCCTGTGGAAGCACAGCGACCGCCCCAGAGTTGGTGCTATGTGCAGGAAATTGAGGTTGCCGATGGTAAAGCCTGAACCATGGGAAAACCCGATGCTGGATACCATGTGGAGCTTTATGCAGATGGGCGGGCTGAAAGCCAACTACCAGGCTTTCAAAGAGGCCTGTATGGAACTGCGTCAGATGCTGATGCAGAAGACCGCCGGGCAGCGCAGAGACAGTCCGAAAGACAAGCGGGAAAAGCCGCGCACAACAAACCGTTCTTTCAAACCTGTTCCGCTGGGGCATGAGCCGTTCCCGAAGATTGAGAGGGTGGAAGAATGAGCTGCCTGTCTTGTGAGAACTACATACCCCTCGACCCGCCTATCCAGCGCACCGATTCGCACGGCCAGACCTACAAGGTGCCGGGATTATGCAAAATTGGAGCGGACCACATAATTTCTGGGTTTCCTGTCTATCTTCCAACGGAAAAATGTGATAAAATAACAGAAGCACCGTTGCAAAACGGCAGCTGAATTATGACGGAGGTAGGCTGTGACATTACAGGAATTGTCCAAGTATTATGATATTCAGATGACCCTCGAAAAAGACCGTGAGGCCTTGGAGAATCTTCGGCAGAAAATCAACCCTGCCTCCCCACAGCTGACGGGTATGCCACATACGCCCGGTGTTCGGGACAAGGTGGCGGATCTGGCTGTGGAACTGGCTGACATGGATGAACGTGTCCGCTGGTTAGAGGAACAGGCAGCGGAAGAAAAGCCCAAGGTCGAGGCGTACTGCAAGAGCATCATGGATGCCCGGCTTTATCTGATCTTCCGGCTGCGGTTTGTCCGCTGCTACTCGTGGGCAGAAGTTGCCGGAGCACTCGGAAAGTGTTACACAGAAGCCGGGGTCAGCCGGATGGCCTACAACTACCTCGAATCACATTGACCGATAAGCCCTGCATTTGCGGGGCTTTTTATTTTTGCCCGAAAAACTCAAATTCAACCTTAAATTATCATAAAATACGGCCAAATATAGAAATGAGTTTTACATTTTGGCTGCCAAAAGTTAAATTCAAACTGAAAATATCAAAAGTCAATGCAGATTATTTCACACGGTGATGGACGGTGTAGGACGGTTTCACACGGCGCGTAATGCCGTGCAATAAACAAGAACGACCAGCAACGAAGAAGAACGAAAGCCAACGAGCAGCAACGCTTTGATATGGATTCAGATGACAACGGATGCTCCCGGTGATATGATTAGGATGCAAAATCCGAATCAAGCCAAGCGGTGCCTGCCAGAAATGGCGGGTGCCGCTATTTTTATACCTGAAAGGAGGATTCCGAGCCGCACGCTGCTCTCCTTTGCGTGTGGCATTACCGCAGCACCCCGAAAAGCTGAGGTGCTGCAAGCTGGACATTTCGCCGTGTCCAGCCGCAAAGAAGGAGATTTTCCATGTATCAGAAAATCAAGGCGAAATTCAAGGCAAGTCCCACTATTTTCTACGCCTGCTCCATCGTTGCATCGTGGGCAGGAGTAGGCAGCTTGATGAACTTCCGCACCATTGCATTGCGATATGGAGCAGTTCCGGCAATCATCTGGGCAGTGTTCAATTCCCTGGCATGTATCACGTTCGGTTTGTTCGCTGACCGTGTTCCGTCCATTCGGCGCATCATGCAGAGCAAGGCGATGTTCTACTTCATCGGTCTGCTGACGCTGTTTCAGACGTGGACACAGATGAGCGGCATCTACGAGATCTTTGGCGATACACCCATTGGAACCAAGGGCGGCATGATTATCGTGTACGTCACCTGTGTGGCGTTCCTGATTATGTTGCTCAAAGACGGCATGATTCGCAACGTGCTGTCCGATGGCTTTTCATGGGTGGTCGTTTATGGCCTGCTGGCCGTAGTAGTGGCTGCTGCTCTGGTGTACACTGGCGGCACGTTCGCCGTCATCGCCCCCGGTGTAAACGCCGCTGGTATTAAGGCTGGCGTGTACAACGGCTTACTTCTGCTGCCCGGCCCATTTGCTTGTCCGTATTACTATTCGCTGTTTGAGTACAACGATGAAAATACGGACGGCACCAAGCGCGGCAACATGAAAAAGGCCTTCGTGCTGGCGGGCGTGATGTTTGGCATCTACATGGTGCTGGCTGCGCTGCTCACGTGGGTGCGCTTCAGCCCGGTGCTGAACGTAATGAAAGCTATTTTGATTACGGTCATCGCCATTTCCTCGCTTTCTACCTATCTCTACTGCGAATATCTGGTTTTCGGCAAGAAGTTTGGCTTCGCACTGGATGTTCTCACCGTGGCCTCGTGGCAGATCCTGATTCCGCTTGGCGTTATGGGCATCTGGCAGCTGATGAGCACGATCCGCATCTACGTTGTCGTAGCCGCCATCCTGTTCGCCATCGTTCTGGACCTCGTTTCTGACAGGAAGGAGGCCGCACGATGAACATCACGGTAAAGAAGCTGGCAGAGCTGCATAAGCCTACCCACAACATCCGCCGGCACTCCGACAAGCAAATCACCGAGTACATCCGCAGCATTGAGATGTTCGGTCAGGTGAAGCCGCTGGTCGTTGCCGAGGATGGCGAAATCATTGCCGGCAACGGTCTGTACGAAGCCCTGCTCCGCATGGGTCGGGAAACCTGCGACTGTTATGTGATGGTCGGGCTGACCGATGTGCAGAAGAAAAAGCTGATGATGGCCGACAACAAGGTCTATGAACTCGGCTTTACCGATGTGGATGCCATCGAAGAACTGGTCAAGGAACTGGACGGCGATGTGGACGTTCCGGGCTGGGATGCTGACCTGCTGGAAATGCTGAACAGCACCACGGATGAAGCTGATGAAGTAATCAGCTCCTACGGCGATTTCCCGGAAAACGAGATCGCACCCATCAGCCGCCATCAGGCAGAGGAACACGTTCCGTATGCCGAAACACCGACCTACCCGGTGGCTCCCGCCCCGCAGCCTGCTCCTACCGTCTCCGCTGCCCCGCAGCAGCCCTCCACAGTGCTGGAGGTGTCTACACCTTCTGAACCGCAAACAGCTGCTCCAGAGGCGGACAGCGGCGTGGAGCAGCACAGGTGCATCCGTTGCCCGAAGTGTGGTGAACTGATATGCCTGTGAAAGTAGTGGAGAGCAGCATGAACGTGCTGCAAGCGGCGAAAATCCGTATCCGCAATGTGTTCGCAAACGGCTGCAAAATCTATCTGTCGTTTTCCTCCGGCAAGGACAGCCTGTGCATGGCCAACCTCGTGTATGAGATGATTCTCTCCGGCGAACTCGACCCCAAGCAGCTGACGGTGACATTCATTGACGAAGAAGGGCTTTACCCCTCCATGGTCGATGCAGCACACCGCTGGCGGCGCAACTTCCTGTCGGTCGGCGCGAAATTCCTGTGGTTTTGCTTGCCGTTCAAGCAGGTGTGCGTGATAGACCACCTTTCCGCGTCAGAATCGTGGATAACATGGGAGCCGGGCAAAGAAGATGTGTGGATGCGTACCCCGCCCGATTTTGCCATCAGGTACAGCCCATACCTGCACCACCCCGGAGAGATGAACTACCAGACGTTCTGCGAAAAGGCATTCCGTGACGGCATTCAGCTGGTCGGCCTGCGCACGGCAGAAAGTTTGACCCGCTTTAAGTGCATCGCCAACACCAAGATGGAGCGTATCACAAAAGGCGGCAAGTTCTATCCCATCTACGATTGGGCTGATTCCGATGTTTGGCTGTACATCAAAGAGCGAAACCTTGAATTCCCTGAAATCTATATGCGTTTGTACGAAGCTGGTGTGCATAAAAATGCACTCCGGCTTTGTGCTTTCTTTGGAGATACCAGCACACAAGGCCTACGGTGGGTTGCAGAAACCGACAACGACCTGTGGGAGCGTATCCAGCGGCGAGAGCCAAACGCCTACCTCGTTCTGCTTTACTGGGATTCCGAGATGTTCCGGCGCAGCACCCGCAAGCGGCGTGAGCTGGAAGCAGATACCGAACAGAAGGATTATAAAGCCCTCTGCAAAGACCTGCTGTTCCTCCACCCGGAGCGGTACACCATCGCCAAGGACACCTTATCCCACATCGACCACTGGCGAGGCCTGTTCATAAAGACCTATGGTATCGCTGAACAGAAGCATTACAAGACCATGTATGAGGGGCTGCTGTACGGAGATCCCAAGATGCGTATCCTGCGCATCCTCTGGACCACCATCTACAACGACCACAACGCCCGCATCAAGGAGGAGCAGAACCATGGAAAACATTGACGTATTCGCACCGCTGGCATCCCTCCAGTGGGTAGACCGCAACACCATCCACGCCAACGACTACAACCCCAACAAGGTCAGTGAGGAGAACCTGAAGCTGCTGGTGCAGTCCATCCTGACCAACGGCTGGACGCTGCCCATCGTGGTACGCCCGGACGGAACCATCATTGACGGCTTCCACCGCTGGACAGTATCAGGCCGTGAACCGCTGCTGTCCCTGCTGGGCGGCAAGGTGCCTGTCGTAGTCGTAGACCATCACGGTGACGAGAGTGCCGACGTATACGGCACCATCACCCACAACCGCGCCCGCGGCACACACCTGCTCGACCCTATGAAAGCCATCGTAAAGAAGCTCATGGACGAGGGCAAGACCGTGGACGAGATCGGCAAGCAGCTGGGCATGAAGCCCGAAGAAATCTTCCGTCTGTCCGGCTTTACCAAAGACGAGTTCCTGAACATGATGACCAAAGACCATCCGACATACTCCAAGGCCAAGGTCATCCGCAGCATCTGAGAGAGGAGCGTATCACAATGACTGTCGTAGACATCTACGTTAATAAGCCTGCGCCTGTGCAGGACATGGAGTTCACCTTCGTGTATGACCCTGCAATGGTTGAAGCTGCGCTCCACCCGCCCGACAGTGGGCAGGAGCAGCCGTTCAGTGCCGAAAAGGTACTGTGACGGGGGTACCCTACCATGAGCGGGCTCGTCGACCCCGAAATCGTGCTAGTTAGTAAGGGAAAAATCAGCCATTTCGTTACGCTTTGTATAACGAATTTCAAGGAATTTTCCAGATAGTTTTACCAGGAAAGGAGGTGGTTTCTGGATGCCTACAAAAGAAAGACTTGCTGACAGAAACGTGACCACCACCGAACTGGCTCTGATACTGGGAATCACAGGCCGCAGAGTGCAGCAGCTGACACAGGATGGTGTGCTTACCACCGTCAGCAGGGGCAAGTTCGTCTTGTCTGATGCCGTGCAAGCCTACATCGGCAGCATCTCCCGTGGCGGACTGACCAAGGAAGAAGCGGAGGAAGCCAAGAAGATTGAGCGGGTAAAGGCCAAAGCAGAGGCAACGCTCAAGACCAGCAAGGCCAAAATCGCACAGGCAGAAGCCAAGGAATTGTCCGGGCAGATGCACCGCAGCGAGGATGTGGCGGCCATGACCGCTGAACTTATCTACACCATCCGGGGTGCGCTGATGGCGTTGCCCAGCCGGGTGGCCATCAATGCCGCTGCTCTGTCTGACCCTGCTGAGGTTGCAGAGTATATGCGCGGCGAGGTCAATCAGATTGCGGAGGAAATTGCTCTGTTCCGCTATGACCCGGCCAAGTATGAGGCTCGCGTCCGGGAACGCCGGTCGTGGACTGATAAACTGGGCGGTGACGAGGATGAGTGACAACGCCGCAGTAGACCGCCTGAACGCTCTGGTGTCAAAGCTGGTAGCAGCTATTCGCCCGCCGCCCAACGTGACGGTCAGCGAGTGGGCAGCACAAAACCGCGTCCTGTCCCCGGAAGCATCTGCCGAACAAGGCCGCTGGCGCAACAGCAGAACGCCCTATCTGGTGGAAATCATGGACGCATACTCTGACCCGCGCATCCATCATATCGTTGTCGTTGCGTCCTCACAGGTCGGCAAGTCGGAGTTTGAAAACAATGTCATAGGCCGCACCATTGACGTTGACCCCGGCAGTATTCTTTTCATCCATCCCCAAATGACGGATGCCAAGGAGTACAGCAAGCTCCGTATCGCCCCCATGATACGAGACTGCCCTACACTGCGGGCCAAGGTCGCGGAGAAAAAGAGCCGGGACAGCGGCAACACGATTTTGCAGAAAAGTTATCCCGGCGGCATCCTGACCATGTGCGGATCTACCGAGGCGCACGCTCTGGCATCAAAGCCCATCCGCTATGTGCTGGGTGACGAGCGTGACCGCTGGGCAGTGAGTGCCGGCACAGAGGGCGACCCTTGGGAACTGGCAATGGCCCGGCAGACCACTTTCTACAACGCAAAGGCTGTGGAAGTCAGCACACCCACCATCAAGGGACACAGTGCCATTGCCAAGTCCTACGTCAAGGGCACGATGGAGCGCTGGGTATCCCAGTGCCCGCACTGCAAGGGATTCCATGAACTGCGTTGGGAAGATATTCGGTACGAGTATGACACCATCGAAACCCACGGAGAGAAAACCTACAAGGTCAAGGACGTGTGGTATCTCTGCCCGGAGTGCGCCTGCATTTCGGACGAAGTGACCATGAAGCGGGCACCAGCTCACTGGCAAGCGGAAAATCCCGCCGCCTATGAGAACGGTATCCGCAGCTTCTGGCTGAACAGCTTTGTTTCGCAGTGGGCGGCATGGAAAGACACCGTGCTGAAATACCTGAATGCGCTGGGCGACACCAAGAAGATGCAGGTCGTCTACAACACCCGTCTGGGGCTGCTGTGGGAAGATCGCGGCGATGTGCAGGACGAGGACACCATGCTTGGCCGCAGGGAGGAATACCCTGCGGAACTGCCGGATGGTGTGCTGGTGCTGACTGCCGGCGTTGACACACAGGATGACCGCATGGAGTACGAAATCGTGGGCTTCGGCCACTTCGGTGAAACATGGGGCATCGAAAAAGGCATCATCATGGGCCGCCCGGACAGTGACGAGGTCTGGCAGCAACTGGACGAGCTGGTTTTCGACCGCAAGCTGAAATTTGCTGACGGCCTAGAGCTGCCCGTTTCCATCAAATTTGTAGACGAGGGCGGCCATTTCACCCAAGAGGTGCGCCAGCGCTGCCATGACCGCATCGGCAAAAAGGTTTTCTGCATCAAGGGCTTTCCCGGCTCCGACCGGCCGTTCACAGGCCCGCCAAAGCAGGTGAAAATCACGGTGCAGAACCGCTACATCGGGATGTGCTGGCAGTACCAGTTGGGCGTTGACGCTGGCAAGCAAATCATCATGGACGATTTGAAAGTGCAGGAGCCGGGCCCTCGGTACTGCCACTTCCCACGCCGGGACGATTACGGCCTCGGCTACTTCAACGGCCTCTTGTCAGAGCATTTGATATACAAAGAGGGCCACCGCAACCCGTGGCAATGGGATAAAATCTCCGGCCATGAGCGAAACGAACCTCTTGACTGCCGAAACTATGCCATAGCGGCCTACAAGGTGCTGCCGAAAGACCTTGATGCCATCGACCAGGCGCTGAAAAGGCTGCGCGGCAAGGCACCAGAGGCACCGGCAGTCCCGGTGATAAATATTCAACAACCCGTCTCCCGTCCCCAGCCGTCCCCCGGCCGGAGGCGGGAGAACTTTTTAGACGACTGGTGAGGTGTGAGTTATGGATACCGTGACCATCAAAAAGCGGCTGGAGTTCCACACGAAGCGGCTTGATAACCTGTATGTGGCCTACAACAAGCTGCTTTCCGGTGGCGTGAAAAGCTATCGTCTGGACGACCGGGAACTCACACGTCTTGACCTCGGCAAGCTCAGCGATGAGATCAAAGATGCCGAGGAAAAGGTCGATGAACTGACCGCGCTGCTGAACGGCCAGAGTGCCCGCAAGGCATTCTCCGTTATCCCGCGCGATTGGTGATCCTTTAGGGTGACGGCCCGAAAGGGCCTTTGCCGCGGGCTGGCTGCTTTTTACTCCTTTCCCCAGCCAGCCCGCTTAGTTTGAAAATTACGGAGGCGATTACTCTTGAGTGTCAGATACCGCGTCACCGCTGCACCGCAGGCCAGCGGCTACAGCGAGGCGGGCGCATCCTACAAACGGCGTGCGCTGCGGGCTTTCTTCCCCAACAGCAGCTCTCCGAGCAGCGATATTCACGACAACGCAGATATTCTGCGGCAGCGGAGCAGAATGCTCTACATGAGCGCGCCTGTTGCGACCAGTGCCATCAACACGAATCGAACGAAGATCGTTGGCACCGGGCTGACCTTGAAAGCGACCGTTGACCGAAACGTACTGGGGCTATCCCCGGAAAAAGCCAAAGAGTGGCAGAGTAAAACCGAGGCAGAGTTCCGGCTTTGGGCCGAAAACCGCCGCAGTTGTGATGCCATGGGGCTGAACGATTTCTACGGCTTGCAGCAGTTGGCCCTGAAAAGCTGGCTTATGAGCGGTGATGTGTTCGCCGTGGTGAAAATTCGTGACCCGGACAAGCTGCACCCCTACGGGCTGCGGCTGCATCTGGTGGAGGCTGACCGTGTGTCCACCCCGGATAAGCTCGGCGGTATGCTGGATGGCCTGGGCTATACCGAGGGCACAAACCCCAACACCGGGAACAAAATCTATGATGGTGTGGAAGTGGACAGCAGCGGCATGATCGTGGCCTACCACGTCCGCAACACATATCCGCATGAGTGGCGAAATGACATCACCAAATGGCAGCGAGTGGAGGCGGTCGGTGCGACAACTGGGCTGCCCCAGATCCTGCACATTATGGAGTCCGAACGTCCGGACCAGTACCGTGGTGTCCCGCTCATTGCCCCCATCATCGAACCGCTGCTCCAGCTTCGCAGATATACGGAGTCGGAACTGCTGGCAGCTCTGGTGCAGAGCTTCTTCACGGCATGGATTGTCACCGATACCCAGAAGAACGCTATCCCGTTTGACGAAACCGGCAGCGGAGATCTCGGCGGTGTTCCTGTGGACAACCCAAAGGCTGACAACGCCAGCCACAGCCCGAACGAGTATGAGATGGGGCCGGGTACGGTTGCGCACCTCGGCAAGGGCGAGGACATCAAGTTCGGAAACCCCAATATTCCCACCGCAGGGTTTGATACGTTCGTCAAAACGCTGTGCAAACTCATGGGTGGTGCCATTGAAATGCCGTATGAGCTGTTGCTGAAAGAGTTCAACGCCAGCTACTCGGCCAGCCGTGCCTCTCTTTTGGAGGCATGGGAAGGTATCAAGATGCGGCGTGCATGGCTGGTAGGCAGCTTCTGCCAGCCTGTATATGAAATTTGGCTTTCTGAGGCTGTGGCCCGTGGACGAGTAATCGCCCCGGGCTTTTTTGATGACCCTCTGGTGCGTGCTGCATGGTGCGGCGCACGGTGGATTGGGCCTGTGCAGGGCACCCTTGACCCGAAGAAAGAGGTCGAGGCCGCCGTGCTCCAGACCCATCACGGCTTCCGCACCCATGAGCAGGTCACGCGCGAGCTGGGCGGCGGCGACTGGGAGGACAATGTCGCAGAGCTGGCCCACGAAAATGAGCAGCTCAAAGCTGCGGGCAGCGAGGGCGTAATCGAAACCACAGAAAGTGTCACTACACAGGGAGGTAAAGAAAATGCCGAAAGCACCGAGTAGCACCCCGATGGTGAGCATCCAGCGGCCCTGCTATGCAATGGCCAGCACTGACGGCCAGAGCGCTGACATCACCATGTACGGCCAGATCGTGGACACGCAGCCCACGGATTGGTGGACGGGTGAGCCGATTCCGGGTCAGTACATCATTGAGAGCGAGTTCCTGTCCGACTTGCAGCAGGTCGAGCATTGTCCGGAGATCACCATCCGCATGGACAGCGTGGGCGGCGATGCTGGCGTTTCCATCCTGATTCACAACAGGCTGCGTGAGCTGACCGCCAAGGGTACGAAACTGACCTGTATTGTGGACGGCGTGGCCATGTCCGGCGGCAGCCTTATCATGTGCGCCTGCGATACCGTCAAGGCCAACCCATCCAGCCTCGTGATGATTCACAAGTGCTGGTCGCTCATCTGGGGCAACTACAACGCCGATGAACTGCGCAAAGCCGCAGATGCCAACGACGCATGGGATAAGAGTCAGGTTTCCATCTATAAGCGGAAGACCGGCCTCTCCGAGACCGTGCTTTTGCACATGATGTCCGATACCACCTACATGACCGGCAAAGAGGCCGTGGAAAAGGGCTTTGCAAATGAGCTGCTGGATGATGCCGAGCCGGTGGAGATCTCCGCAAGTGCCGACCGGCAGACCATCTACGCCAAGGGCCACGCCCTGCACCTGAGACCGGGCACAAAACTGCCCGGCAATATTCCTATGGCTAAAGCGGCTGCACCTGCGACCGCTACTGCAAATACACCGGCGGCACCCGCCGCCCAGTCCAACGAAGGAGGACATACCACTATGGCAACTACCATCGAGGAGCTTCGCAAGGAAAACCCGGAGCTGTGCCGCCAGCTTGAGCAGAGCGCTTCTGAACAGGCATCCCAGAACGAGCGCACCCGCCTGTCTGAAATTGACGAGGTGGCCAACCTGTTCGACCCGACTATGGTTCAGGAGGCCAAGTACGGCAAGACCGCTTGCGATGCCCGTGAGCTGGCTTTCCGCGCTGCCAAGGCCGCAGCTGCGCAGGGCCACGAGTTCCTGAAGAAGCTGGCGGCCGACAATCAGGCATCCGGTGCCCAGGGCGTGGAGGCCGTGCCGGGCGCATCCGCAACCGGCGACCCGGAGTCCCTGCCCGATGCAACGGGCAATGCACCCAAGACCCCGGCTGAACGCATGGCTGCGGCTGATGCTGCCGTCGCTGCGCTGCTTGACGGGGACGAGAAAAAGTAAGGAGGAACACTACAATGACTGAGCTGAACAAAAGACTGGGCAGCATGGATTATGACGGCCTGATTGCCGACATCTATCCTAAGCTGGTGGTCAGCGGCGGCACCATCCGTAAGCTGGCCGAGGCTGCCACCATCAAGCGTGGCACCATTCTGGCAAAGTCCAGCGGCACTTCCGGCGATGGCAAACTGGTGGTGCTGGGCACCGCGGCCACTGGCGACGAGGTGCTGACTGCCAACTGCATCCTGTGTGATGACGTTGAGGTCGGCACGTCCGATGATGTGACCGTCCCTGTGTACCTGACGGGCTGCTTCAACACCAACAAGTGCATTGTGGCCGACAGCTACACCATGACCGAGGCTGACAAGGATGCCCTGCGCGAGGGCGGCATCTTTTTCAAGGCCGCTGCACCGGCACTGTAAGGAGGATATATCATGCCTGCTGAACTGAATTTTTTCGATACCTACACCCTGATGGCCGTCTATAAGAGGGTCGTCCCCAAGAAGACTTTCTTCCGTGACCGCTATTTCCCGACCAGCGACGAGGACATCTTTGCGTCCAACAAGGTTCTGACCGAATACATGGACGGCGACCAGAAGATGGCAGCCTTTGTTGCGCCTCGTGTCGGCGCAATCCCGATGGAGCGCATGGGCTACGAGATTCATGAGCTTGAGCCTGCATTCATCGGCATGAGCCGTGAGCTGTCCACCGACGACCTGACGAAGCGTGGCTTTGGCGAGGCCATCTATGCCAACAGTACCCCTGCACAGCGTGCGGCCAAGCTGACCCAGAAAGACCTGGCAGATATGGATGCTCGCATCGTTCGCCGTGAGGAGTGGATGTGCGCCCAGACTATGCTGGATAACGGCTGCACCATGCAGGAAATGATCGACAACCAGACCAAGGGCGATACGAAGGTTGTGAAGTTCTACAACCCCGGCCATGAGAACGACCACATCTATGTCCCTGCTGCAAAGTGGAACGAGGAAGGTGGCAAGTTCTTTGAGGATGTTGCTGCCATGTGTGATATGCTGTCCAGCCGTGGTCTGGCTTCCGCAGACCTGCTGCTGGGTGCCGATACCTACAATGCCATTCTGGATCTCGAAAAGGTGCAGCGCCTGCTGGACAAGAACTCTGGCATCATTGTGGGCCAGATTGAGGAGCAGCTCAGCCCGTATCATGGTGTGGTCTATGGTGGCACCCTGAACTTCAAGGGGCACAAGCTGAACCTGATCTCCGTTGACGAGACCTATGTTGACGATGAGGGCAAGGCGCGGCCTCAGTTCCCCAAGACCGATGCCTTGGTCACCGCTCCCGGCTGCGGCCACCTGATGTATGGTGCCATCACCCAAATCAACTACGGTGATACCAAGCATACCACCATCGCAAGTCGCCGTGTTCCGAAGTTCAGCCTCAATCAGGAGAACGACCTGCGCAAGACCATTCTCAAGGCCCGCCCGCTGGCTGCACCCCACAACTACTGCCCGTGGATCCGCGTCAAGAACGTGGTCGGCTAAGTCTGGCCAGAAAGGAGTATACCGATGCTTGTTGAGATTCTTTGCGGCGGCTATGGCTGCCGCACCAAGACGGGCATTCACACCGTCATGCGTGGTGAACAGTGCGAGGTCGGCGAAAGCGAAGCACGCCGCCTTATCGGGCTGGGCGTGGCAAAATGCGCGTTTTCTGCGCCCACTGCCCCGGAAACCGCCCCTGCGGACGTTCCGGCAACTGCGGAAGGTAACGACACCCCCGCAGCCGAAGCCTCGCAGAACGGCTCTGAGGCGGCACACCTCGACCCCGACCAGCTGCACGACATGACTGTTGCCAATCTGAAAAAGCTGGCCGCAGATATGGGCATCGACACCAAGCAGCTCAAGACAAAGGACGCACTCATTCAGGCTATCTGCGCCGAGGACGTTGTGCCCGGTGACGAGTGCACCGATGGTCCTGAACTGGCAGCTGCGATGCCCACGGCGTGAGTGCCTTTAAAGACGCTGTGCAGGAAGACCTGAACAGCGTCTTTCTGAATCTGGATGAGTTCGCCGAAACGCACACGGTCTACTATGATGGAGAGGAATACCCTGACGTTCCTCTGGTTCTGACAGGCCTCTCTGAAAAGGAACGTGTACGCCAGGCCATCAGCGACCATGCGCAGGGTCTGTACCGGGTCAGCCGGGTGCTGCACTGCGATATTGCGGCCCTCGGCGGAAAGCAGCCTGAGAAGGATTGCAAGCTGGGCATTGACGAGGATGGATTCGTCCGAAACTACTATGTGGCATCCTCTGTCTGCGAGATGGGGATGCTGCGGGTGGAACTGGAGGCGATTGACGAATGAGTGATGTGACAACGGACACCATGATGCACAGCGTAGCTGCTGGCATCACCGTTGACATTGCAGAGGAAGGATTTGACCGGGTGTCTGCCCTCCTCGCCGGAATTCCCGGAGGTGCCAATCGTGCTGTAGGATCTGCGCTGGCTCGCGCCGCTGCCGCCGGAAAAACGGTGGCGAAACGGGCAGTCACGCAGGAGTATGCCATCAGCAGCAGCGAATTTTCCAACCGCACAAAGAATATCAACAACATCCAGCGGGGCAGCAATGGCGAGGTTTCTATCAACTTCGGCTACCGTGGCAGCGTCATCCCCCTTAGAGTTTTCGATACCAAGGTGGACCGCAGCGGCCGCGTGGTAACTCGCGTGAAGAAGTCCGGCGCCAGACAGGCGTTGGATCACGCTTTCGAGGCAAAGATGGGCTCTCATTATGGCATCTATGAGCGGCAGGGAGAAAAACGGTTCCCGGTCAAGGAACTGTTTGGTCCGGCCACCCCGCAGATGATGTACTCCAACGAGAATGTCATGGACTCCATTGAGGAGAAAATGGCATCCACCTATGAGGAGCGCATTGAGCATGAAATCACGCGAATCTTAAACGGATGGGGTGTCTGATATGACCAGCGTTGTTTTGCTTGAGCAGCTGAAAGCGTTTACAGAGAAAATCATGACCGACATGATTCTCCCGGTGGCTATGCAGCAGGGCGATACCGAACAGGCCTACCGTGCCCCGGAAGTCTATCTGATGCGGCTGCCCGACAGCCGTTCGGCTAAGAAGAAAGCCCCGTACATCATCCATCGGGTCATCCCGCTGGAAACGGAGCAGCAGCCCGGCAGCGAGGAGCGGACGGTGGTTTCTGTGCGCTCTATCTTTTGCTGCTACAACCCGGATGAACAGGAGGGCGACCTCGCTCTCCTGAACATGATGGAGCGGTTTCGCGTGGAATTGCTCAAAGTCCGCAAGGTAGGCGGCACTGGCACTGATGGAAAGCACCGGTACCAGTTTACGCTCGTCCTGTCTCCCGGTCATAAGCTGGAAAGCGTTCCTTACGATGAGGAAACCAAGCCGTATTATGCCGGAGAGATGATTACCCACTGGAAGCTGCCGACCGTGCAGCAAACGGAGGATATTAAATTATGGCGGTAAAAAAGACCGCGGCGGAACAGCCCGCCGAAACCACCGTGAACGCCGAGCCTGCGCAGAGCAAGCCCGGCGTTTCCATTTACGTTGGTCCGTCCATTCTGGGCTATATCCAGAAAAATACGATTTACCCCTGCGCTGCTGCGGAGGCGGTGAATCGTGATGATGTGAAAATCGCCACCGAGAAATATCCCGGCGTGGCCGACTTCATCATCGATGTGGCCGAACTGAACACCACGCCTGAAAAGGCAAAAGCACGCGGCGAGGCCGTCCTTGCGTATGCCCGGATGCTCGCCAAATCCAAGTAAGGAGGATTACATACTATGGCAGATCATGGTATTAACGTCAGCCGCGCCGACACCGCCGTGGCGACCCCGAACGCCGCAACCTGCGGCATTCCCTTTGTCATCGGCACTGCACCGCTGTCCAAGGCAACCGGCACCGCCGCAACCGCTGGCACCCCTGTGCTGTGCACCAGCTACACCGAAGCAGTGGAGCAGCTGGGCTATGACGAGGACTGGAAGAAGTACACCGTTTGTGAGGTGATGTACTATCACTTCAAGCTGTGCCAGTGCCAGCCCGTCATCTTCCTGCCTGTTGGCGAGACCGCCGAGGCCGCTGGCGTGGCCGCTGCCGTGGAGCAGATTGAGCTGTGCCTGACCATGTTCGGCATCGTGCCGGATCTGATTCTGGCCCCCGGCTTCTCCAGCGATGCGACCGTTGCTGCTGCTATGGCTGCAAAGGCTGGCGCAATCAACGGTATGTTCTTCGGAAAGGCTCTTGTGGATATTTCCGCAAAGACTTATACCGCAGCAGTTCAGGCGAAGAACAGCGGCACCTATGATGGGAAGTCCGTCGGCTGCTGGCCTAATGGTACCCTTGGCGATTTGAGGTTCCATGCCTCCACCGTCGCCGCTGGCACTGTGGCGGAAACGGATACTGGAAACTCCGGCATCCCGTACGAAAGCCCCTCCAACAAGACCGTTCACATTGACGGCCTGTGCGATGATGACGGCAATGCCATCAACCTGACCTACAATCAGGCCAACGTCCTGAACAACGCAGGTATCTGCACGTTCCTGAACTTCATGGGTGGCTGGACTTTCTGGGGCAACTACACTTTGGCGTACCCGAAATCCACCGATGTAAAGGACTACTTCATCCCCATAAGCCGGATGTTCGACTATGTGAGCAACACCCTCATCAAGACGTTCTGGTCTAAGTTGGACAAGCCGATGAACCGCCGCCTGATCGACACCATTCTGGACAGCGCAAACATCTGGCTGAACGGTCTGGTCGGCGCAGGCTATCTGCTGGGCGCCCGTGTCGGAATGCTGGAAAACGAGAATCCGCTGACCAGCCTGATGGCTGGCAAAATCAAGCTGCACGTCTACATGACTCCGCCCTCTCCGGCGCAGGAAATCGACTTCGTGCTGGAGTACGATGCCAATTATGTGACCAGTGCGCTCCAGTCCTAAAGAGGAGGTACAACTATGGACCAGTCTGTTATCAACTTTGCGGTTTACGAAGATTCCGTGGAGTACGAGGGCATGGCGCAGGCCACCCTGCCCGACATGACTTTTCTGACGCAGAGCATTTCCGGTGCTGGCATCGGTGGCAACATCGAGGCTATCATCCTCGGCCATCTGGAAGCTATGACCCTCGGCCTGAACTTCCGCACCACCACGCCCCAGTCCGTAAAGCTGGCAGAGCAGCGTCGTCATCAGATCGACCTGCGTGTGGCGAACCAGTACGAGGATTCCATCAAGGGCACCGTTGAGGCCCGCGCCGAGAAGCACATCTTTGTCGTCATACCGAAGTCCACCAAGGGCGGCACCATCGCCCCGGCCACTCCTACGTCTGGCTCCGGCGAGTATGCGGTCCGCTACTGGGCCACCTACATCAACGGCAAGAAAGTACGTGAGATCGACCCGATGAACTTCATCTGCTATATCAACGGCACGGATTATCTGGCCGCTGTCCGCAAGGCACTGGGCAAGTAATCCATACCGACCGTTACGCCGGAGCTGCATTTTGCGGCTCCGGCCTATTTTTTAAGTGCGAAAGGAGCAGCCACTATGAACACCACCATTTCCAGCAAGGAATACGATGCAGCCCACGCCGCAGCTGTCAATGCTGCTGCCGCTGCTGACCCTTACACCTACGTCCACAAACTCATCCAGCCGTTGGAGTACGAGGGCAAGAAGTACGACACCCTGACGTTCGACTGGGGCAAGCTGACGGGCAATGACAGCATTGCCATTGAGAACGAGATGTCTGCCCTGCGCCAGCCCGTCATCGTACCGAGCATGAGCGCAGGCTACCTCATTCGGATGGCCTGCCGTGCTTGCACGGAGCCCATCGGCGTGGATGTCATCAGTGCAATGAGCATCCGGGACTACAACACCATCCGCACCAAAGCAAGAAATTTTTTGATGCTGTCGGATGTGTGACCGATGATGGTGGAATATGGCTGCGAAGGCAAGCCCTCCTGATGGCGCAGAATAACAACACTCCTGCACCATACTGGCTTGCCTTGCCTCTGTATCAACTGCGGCTGTGGATTGAAGCGAACAACTCCATTGCCGCCGACCGCGAAAAGGCGAGAAAGGAAAGAACTTAGTGGCTCGTAAAGAATGGGAACTGCTGTTCAACCTGTCCGCCAAACAGAGCAGCGACTTTTCCAGTACGTTCAAGGCTGCACAGTCGGCTCTTGTGGAAACACAGAACAGAATCCAGCAGCTGAACAAGGTACAGTCCGACATAACCGCGTACCAGAAGCAGCAGCAGGCCGTTGACTCCACCAAGCAGCGGCTGGCCGTCTTGCAGCAGCAGTACGATAACATCCAGAAAGAGATTCAGGAGACCGAGGGCTATTCCTCTGCGCTGGAAAACAAGCTGATTTCCAAGCAAGCGCAGATTGACAAGACCACGACCTCCCTGCACACCTATGAGCAGCGTCTGGCTGCCACCGGGAACACCCTGCGGGAAGCTGGCGTGGACACCACGCAGCTGACAGCAGAAACCACTCGGCTGGAAACCGAGGTCGATAAGCTGAAAGACCAGCAGGTTGACCTCAAAAATACCATGGACGAGGCCGGAGAGTGCGCAAAGGGCTTCGGCGAGAAATCTGTCGAAGCCCTCGATGCCGTTGAATCTGTTCTTGCCACGGCTGGCATCGCAAAAGCCCTCGGCGAAATCAAAGACGCATACATGGACTGCATCAACACCACAGGTGATTTTGAGGCGTCCATGAGCAATGTCGAAGCCCTGTCCGGCGCATCCGGCAATGAACTGGAAGCCCTGTCCGACAAGGCCAAGGAGATGGGCGCAACCACCAAGTTCACCGCTGGTGAATCGGCTGACGCTCTGTCTTACATGGCTCTGGCCGGCTGGAACACCCAGTCTATGCTGGAGGGCATCAGCCCGGTGCTGAATCTGGCTGCTGCTGCCAATATGGACTTAGCACAGGCGTCTGATATTGTCACCGACTATCTGACCGCCTTTGGACTGAAAGCCTCTGACACCACGCACTTCGTGGACATTATGGCCTACGCCATGGCTCACTCCAACACGGATGTGATCCAGCTTGGCGAGGCGTACAAGGCGTGCGCATCCACCGCCACCTCCCTCGGCTACTCTGTCGAGGAAACCACCGCAGTTCTGGCTACCATGGCCAATGCCGGTGTTAAGGGCGGCGAGGCTGGCACAGCCCTGAACGCCATCTTCACCCGCCTTGCCACTAACACGAAAAAGTGTGGCGATGCACTGGCTGCCTATGGCGTGAACATCTACGATGCGCAGGGCAACATGAACAGCCTGTCCAGTATCCTCACTGGCATGACTGGCATCTGGGGAGACTTGACCGATCAGGAACAGGCCAATCTTGCAAAGACCGTGGCTGGCACGAACCAGTATTCCAAGTTGCAAACCATCATGGCCGGGTGCAGCGAGGCTGCTGCCGAGGGCGGGCAGTCGTTCTCCGACTACACTGCTGCCCTGAACGACTGCGCCGGGTCTGCCGACAAGATGGCCGGCACTATGCTGGACAACATGAATGGCAGACTGGTTCTGATGCAGTCCGCAGCTGACGGCCTGAAAATCGCCATCGGCGAGGATTTGACCCCGACTTTGTCCAATCTGTACGATGTCGGCGCTAAAGTGCTGGGATGGATGCAGGGATTCGTTGAGGAACATCCCGGTGCAGTCAAAGCGATTGCAGCCGGGAGTGTTGCTCTTGGAGGATTCCTTGGCGTTATGACTGCTGCATCTGCGGCAATAAAAATTGGCAGCGCAGCTATGGGCCTGTTCTCCGCATCCCTTGGAGTGTCAGCTCCTGTTCTTGCGGGCGTTGTCATTGCAGGAACGGCTCTCGCTGCCGTAATCGGTGGGATTTCTGGCGCAGCAGACGATGGTGTTCCGCATGTGCAAGAACTGACCAGCGCAGCTCGCGATATGGGCAGTAGCATGGACGAGGTCAGCGACACCTACCATTCCATGTTGTCCAACATGGAAGCTACCGCCAGCGTTGCGGACCAGTACATCAGCAAGCTGGAGGCCATCGAAGCCGCCACAAACGGCAATACTGCCGGGAATGCCGAGTATCACGATACCCTTGCCCGCCTGTCTGTGCTGGTGCCCAGTCTGGCTGACGACATTGACCTTGAAACGGATTCCATCAAGGGCGGCACCGAAGCCCTGCGCCAGCATACGGATGCTTATGTGGCCGATGCAAAGGCGCAAGCTCGGCAGGAATACCTGAACGGCCTGTACGAGCAGTACAACGATGTGCTGGTCGAAAGTGCGGCGAATGAAGCGAAGCTGGCTGCTGCACAGGCGAAAGTTGAAAAATCCAATGCCGGCATGGACGCAACCTACAGCAAGTTGCTTTCCACGCTCGGCATGACGGATGAGCAATTCAAGTCCACTTACGGCACGGTTCAGGATATTCCGTGGCGTTCTATGGGCGATGATGTGCAGCAGCTGCGCACAGAGTACATGGGCTACTCGGAAGACCTTGCTACCGCCCGGCATGAAGTCGAAAACTACACCGAGGCCGTAGAGCAGGATCAGGAAGCCATCGATGCAGCTGAGGCCGAGTATCGGGAAGCCATCGATGCAGTCAATTCCCTGAACGCAGCGCAGGAGGACGCTGCCAGCAGCGCCAACAGCGTAGCCGAGCAGCAGCAGACCGTAACAGACGCTATCTCCAATGCCGAAACCGAGATTCAGGACATCATATCGGCCTACAATGACGCTTTTGACGCTGCGTACAAGAGTGTCAGCGGCCAGTATGACCTGTGGGATTCTGCCGAAAAGGTCGTGGCCACCTCCGCATCGAGCATCAACTCTGCACTGGAAAGCCAGATTACCTACTGGGATAACTACAACCAGAACCTCGAAAAGCTGAACGAGCGGGCCGCTGACATTGACGGTCTGAACGCGGTCATAGCCAGTTTTGCTGATGGCAGCAAGGATTCTGTCAACGCCATTGCTGGTATGGCATCCGCTTCTGACGCTGACCTTGCGAAAATGGTAGAGAACTACCGTTCCCTGCAAGAAGCACAGGAAAGCACCAGTGATAGCCTTGCCGACCTCCAGACCGGGATGAGCAACGCTCTGGACGAAATCGCACAAGACCTTTCGGATTCCGTGTCCGACATGGATTTGAGCGATGAGGCAGTCAAGAGCGCGCAGGCAACGATTCAGGGCTTTATCGACGGTGCGGAGAACATGACTCCGCTCGTCAAAGAAGCCTACGGTCGGGTGGCCTCGGCTGCCACCTCTGCTCTGTCCACTGCAAACTCCAACTACAATCTGCACCAGCGCAGAGGAAATATTCCGGGCTATGCAGTCGGTACGGAATCCGCTGCGCCGGGCCTTGCTTTGGTCGGCGAGAAAGGCCCGGAACTGGTCTACTTTGATGGCGGCGAAACCGTTCTGACCGCAACCGAAACTCGCGCAGCATTCAACGAGGCGCGGCAGCTGGAACAAATCACCAGCACAAATACTATCGACCTGTCTGCTGTCTGGGATGCCATCCGTGAGGAAAAGGAAGCCCAGACGCTGCGTGAGGAGTACAGTCGGTATGTAGAAACCGTCAATGGCAGCGGTTCGGTCTACTTCAACGGCGGCGAAACTCGCTCCGTTACGGAAGTGCAGCTGCCGAGCGGCTCTGCATCTGGCAGTTCTAACGCCAGCAGCGCGGCTCTTATCACCGTTTCGCCCGTCTACCACATCAGCGGTATATCTGATACTGACCAGCTGCACAGCATCCTGAACGAGAACAACGAGGAGTTGAGGGATATTGTGCTGTCCATCGTGAAAGATGCCAATGACGATGATTTCAGGAGGGGTTACGCATGAGCAAAACCTATACGACCGTGCAGGGTGACCGCTGGGAGAAGATTGCATTCTCCCAGTTGGGCAGCTGCGCCCTTGCGCCCCGTCTGATGGAGGCAAACTCGCAATATCTCGGCTACTTTGTTTTTCCGGCCGGAATCGTTTTGACACTCCCGGACATTGAGACAAAGACCAGCTCGACCTTGCCGCCGTGGAAGAAGGTGGTCACATGAGTGATGAAAACACCGCCAGACACGCCGAATGTACTGTCGAGTTCAACGGAACCGATATAACCAGTAGCATCATGCCATACCTGCTCTCGCTGTCGTTCATCGACAACGAGGAGGATGCCTCCGACGACTTGCAAATCAAACTGCAAGATCGTGATGGTATCTGGATGGAGAGCTGGCTACAGAAGATGATAGACGGCGATGTATCGGCTGCATCTTCCGACGGCTATAAGGTCGGCGATGTGGTGCAGTTCCTTGGCGGTCCGCACTATAAGGCATCCACGGACAAAAAGGCAAATGGAAATCCCAAGGCTGGCCCGGCCAAGATCACCATCATCAAAGAGGGCGCGCTACATCCATACCACGTCATCCACACCGATGGCACATCCCGTGTCTACGGCTGGGTGGATGCCAGTGAGATCTCCGGCAAATCTGGCGGCAGTTCTTCTGGTTCATCCTCTGGCAGCGGAGAAGGAAGTCTGAAAATCCGAGCTACCATCACCGCCTGCAACTGGCACTCCGATGGCAAGGACGAAGCCCTCGACTGCGGCGTGTTTGAGTTTGACGGCGTGGTGGCCACCGGGCCGCCCAGCGTCATCACCATCAAGGCCGTGGGCTTACCGTACACGAGCCAGATCCGGCAGACCAAGCAGAGCAAGGGCTGGGAAAAGTACAAGCTGTCCGGCATTGCCAATGAAATGGCATCCAAGAACGGCATGACGACCCAGTTTCTTGCAAAGAAAGACCCTGAGTACAAGCGTGTGGAGCAGTACCGCTGCTCCGACATCGACTTTTTGCAGCAGCTTTGCCACGATGCAGGGCTGTCGCTGAAATGCACTGATGGCAAAATCGTCATCTTTGACCAGCAGGAGTACGAGGGCAAGGACGCTGTGTGGACTACCACGCTGGGCGACAAAAGCTATATCAAGTATAGCCATTCGCTCGGTCAGGCTGGAACACAGTACGCGTCTTGCCGAGTGTCTTATGTTGGACCTGATGGCAAGGCTATCGAGGGCATTGCCTACGTTAAGGACTACGATGCCAAGAGCAAGACCAATCAGCAGCTGGAAGTCTACGCCCCGGTCACGAGCAAGGCAGAGGCAAAAGAACTGGCTGCAAAGAAACTCCGGCTCTACAACAAGTATGAGCGTCAGATGAGTTTTACCTATCCGGGCGACCCCGGCAAGGTGGCTGGCCTGACGTTCAATGCGGAGGGCTTCGGTCCGTGGTCCGGGAAGTACATCGTGAAGCAGTCTAAGCACACAGTATCTGGCTCTGGTGGGTACACCACGCAAGTCATTGGCCGCCATACGCTGGGAGGTTACTGATGAACATGAGCGTCGATGTTCGCATCGGAAAAGTTACCGATGTGAACAAGAAAAAACGCCTTGTGCGCGTGAAGTTCGAGGACACCGGGATTACGTCAGGCTGGCTGCCTGTGATGCAGCACTACAAGGCTATCGTATACACCGAGGAGGCGGGGCTGCATGACCATCAGTTTACGCACCCGGCTCCGTATCCGCTGAAGATTCTCAACACCCAGAACGGCACCCGCCAGATTTGGGATGAGGAGGAAAAGGTCACGGGCGCGGACAACTCCACTAACCACCAGCATAAGTCCCATGTGGTGTGGTGGGTGCCCGCCATTGATGACATCGTGATCTGCCTGTACCTGCCGTGCTTCAACGCTGACGGCTTCGTGTTGGGAGGGATTTATCCGTGATTGTTGGATGCCTTGGAGACATTACCTTTGCCGTGTTCGATGGCTACGTCAAAACCATCAAGGACATGGCGCAGAGCGTGTCTGCCAGATACACCACCCATCAGCGTGCCGGAGGCAAGGCTCTGGCCGAGTTTACGGGCACGGATGCCGACACCATCACGTTCGATATTGAACTTTCGGCGTACCTTGGCGTGGCTCCAAGCAAGCAGCGCGAGATCCTGAAGGGGCATGTCGATAATCACACGACGCTGCCGTTCGTCCTCGGCAATGAAGTCTTCGGCAGCTATCGGTGGGTCATCAAATCCGTGAAATTCAAGACCAAGTACACAGACGCTTTCGGCGTTCCGACATGGATTACTGCGAGCGTCACTTTACTGGAATATCCGAGAGAGTGAGGCGATTTTATGAGTAATTATCTGGTGTCGGCAAATGACCTGACCGCCATTTCCCTCGGCGAGCAGGATACCGTGGCCAGCGTTCTGCAGAACATCGCCGTCATCCTATCCACGCCGAAAGGCACCGTGCCGGGCTACCGGGAGTTTGGCATCGACATCTCGGATATTCTTGACCGCCCGGAAAACGTGGCGCAGCCTATGCTCTGCGCCGCCATCAAGGAAGCCATCGAACGGTTTGAACCGAGAGCCACCTATATGGGGACTACGTTCAAATCCTCCAAGGACAACCCCGGAACGATGCTTCCCGTTGTGGAGGTGAGCATCAATGCGTAGTACCGCAGACCACCAGTTCATCAGCACCGACGTTGACGAACTGGATGCGCTGCTCTGTGCGGGGTATGAGCAGTTTTTTGGTACATCCGTGCGCCCCGGCAGCCCGGAACGGCTGTTCATCTCGTGGATTGAGGACGCGATGATCTACGAGCGTGCCCTCAACAATCACGCTGACAACCAGAATCTGCCCAGCCGGGCGGATGGCGGGAATCTGGATGCGCTGGCGGAGCTGTTCTACTTGCAGCAGCGTCCGCAGCCTACCTCAGCAACCTGCACCATGCGTTTCAACATCAGCGAGGCGCGGCAGAGTGCAATCCTCATCCCGTCCGGCACTCGCGTCACGGACGCAAACGCCTCGCTGTATTGGGCAACCACGGCAGATGAATATGTGCCTATCGGTTCGACCTATACGGACGTTACGGTGGTATGCCAAACCTCCGGCACTGTCGGGAACGACTTTGCAGTCGGCGACATCAACACCATTGTTGATGTGTACGACTACTATTCTGGCTGCTCCAACGTCACGGCCAGCGCAAACGGCAGCGATGCCCCGGACGATGACGAGTTCTACCAGCTTCTGCTTGATAGTCAGGCAGCGTGGTCCAGCGCAGGGCCTGTTGGCAGCTACAAGTATTTCGCGAAGAGCGTGTCTACCAAAATCGCCGATGTGGTGCCGAACAGCCCAAGCCCCGGCACTGTCTGCCTGTACGCCATCATGGATGATGGCAGCATTGCCCCGGACGAAACCAAGAAAGCGATGGTGGAGGTTTGCTCTGCCGATGAGGTACGGCCTCTGACGGACCACGTCATTTCTGGTGATCCTGATGTGGTGAACTACAACATCGACCTGACCTATTACCTGACCCGCGATGGAGACATCTCTGCCGCGGATGCACAAGCCCGCGTAAACGAGGCTGTGCAGCAGTACATCAGCTGGCAGTCTGGCAAGATGGGCCGGGATATCAACCCGGACAAGCTGCGGTATCTGCTGCTGGAAGTTGGCATCAAGCGCGTGGACTTGCAACAGCCTGTTTTTACCCCGCTGGAAGATGGCAAACCGTCCGTTGACCTGACCTCCGACAAGGTGCCGCAGGTAGCAAAGGTGGGCACGGTCACTGTGAAGAGCGGAGGGTACGAGGATGAATAACGGCCTGACCGCCGAGCGGATGATGGATTCTTTCCCGCTTGCGCTCCAGAAAGACCCGAAAATGGTTGCTCTGGCGCACTCTATCGCCAACGTGCTGGAGCAGCGGTTGGATGAAATCAACCTCGGTCAAATCTACACGCGCATCGACCAGCTGCCGGAAGACCTGCTGGACATTTTGGCAAAGGACTTCGCCGTAGACTGGTACGACCACGACTACGACCTCGCTGCAAAGCGGCGCACCATCAAGTCCGCGCCCTACATCCATCGTCACCGGGGAACAGCCGGGGCTGTGCTGCGGGGCATCCGGGCTATCTATCCCGGCTCCCGGCTGGAGGAATGGTGGCAGTATGGCGGCGAGCCGTACCACTTCCGGGTCATGCTGGACATGAGCGGCTCCGATGCGTCCTACGTCAGCACCGAACGTGTGCTGTGGGCCATCGGCTACTACAAGAGCCTGCGGTCGCACAACGATGGTGTGTACTACCAGAGCGCGTTCGGCATCGAGATCGTGACCAGCAGCGGCTACATCGTGTATGCGGTGCGGCGATGCGGCACGTTCCCCAAAACTGCCACACAGGGCGGCATCTCCGCTGGGAACATCATCATCGTTACGGACGAGTTCGGCGGCAGCTACGCTCACCCCCGCACCGGGCAGCTCGACGCTGGCATGTTCCCGGCCACGGCCACACAGGGCCGCACTGCCGCCTCGGAAATCGAGGTTTTGACGGTGGACAATGGTGGAGCCTATGCACCGGAGAAACTGGCTGGAACCTACCCGGAGACGGCCACGCAGGGCTTCGATGATGCGGGGTATGTTGTTGTGCAGACCGCAGACGGCAGCAGCACATACGCGGCCCAGGCATCCGGCGACCTGACAGCTGGTCTGCATCCGGCAACCGCCACATCCGGCGGTACATCAGGCGGAGGGCTTGTTGCCGAGGAATCCGGCCTCGGCGTTTCCTACATCGCAAAGGTGTGCGGCAGCGCACCGGGAATAAATTTTTAAGGAGGTAGCAGCATGATTGATTCGGCTGGCTTCGCAGACCTGCGGGGCTATCTCAAACGGCGCATTGCCTGTGCGCGTTTCCGTGTCGGCTCGACCTACTACACCGTTCCGCTTTCCGGCATCGACATTCTGGCTGATGGTACTGTCCGCGCCAGAGTGTCCATCACCGGGCTGGGCGAGATTACGGTGAACCGTGTGGAACTGCTCAACTCGGACAATCAGGTCTGGGCGCACGAGGACGTAAACATCAAAATCTCGACAGGTCAGACTGGTATTCTGTACTGGTTCGACTTTACCTTTACCGAGAAGAAAAAGGAGGAATGACCGTGTACGCAAAAACGGTATGGCTTGACCATGTAACGGACAAGCCCGGTCTGTACGTCATCAACGACAACCATGACGGAACATGGACCATCACTCCCGCTGGCAAGGTGATGCAGCAGGGCACACCTCAGGATCAGGCACATTTCAATAACATCGAAAACGGCGTATGGGATATTTATGCCGCTTTCGGCATGATGTTCAATACAGTTCGGCAGCAGGGCTGGCAGCTGAACGAAACTGTGGCCACTATCGATAACTCGTGGCAGATTGCGTCCGGCAGCGTGGACCTGACCAATGCTCGTACCTATCCCTGCAACAACTCCAAAAAGAGCGTGTCGCTGGGCAAGAACATGGGCAGCACCAGCTATCTGGTTATGACCGAACTGGTCAAATCCGATGGCCCTGTCGGGGATATTGAGGTCAGCGAGAAGCTGGTCAACGGCTTCAAGCTGGCCTACAACGGCTCCGCAAAGTCTGCCACCATCAAATACATCGCAATCGGAGGTACTCTGAAATGACCGTTATCGAAAAAAATTCCGGCACCAAGATTCCCTACGAGGTCGTCAAGAACAAAATCTGCTTTGATGATGACCTGACCATCAACCTCGCCAAGCGCGAGGACGACCGTGACGTTCACATCGATGTGTGCTACGACAGCTATGGTGAGCTGGTCATCGGCGCAGCTGCCGGCCGCAGCTATGTGGCGGAAATTGATATCCCTGCCCGCCAGTACACCCAGCCGGAGCCCATTGAGGAAGTGACCACAGACGGCGAGGAGAACGCCGAGGGTGGCACCCGCATGGGCAACAGCACCCCGGCGGAGCCGATTCCATTCTCCATGAACAATGTGACCCTGACCCTGTGGGCCATCGACTGATAGGAGGTAACTACTATGGCTGCAAATTTTGACCTGACCAATCTGGCCGTGACTGGCCTCGCACCCGGCAACGAACTGCTCTATGATAACGCTGGTATGCCCAGCATCATGGTGAAGATCCCGAAGATGACCTACAAGCAGCTGGGCATGGGCGAAAGCACCGCCGTGCACCCTGCGTTTATCGTCAACGGCACCGAGGTAGACGCTATCTACATTTCCAAGTACCTGAACATCGTGCAGGATGGTCGTGCCTATTCCATCGGCGGTGTTGACCCTGCTGCTGGCATGAACTTTGATCAGGCTCGCCAGTATTGCGAGGCAAAGGGCGAGGGCTGGCACTGCATGACCCGCATCGAATGGGGGCTGATTCTGCGCTGGTGCATCGCCAACGGTTTTCTGCCCAAGGGCAACACCAGTTTTGGCAAGCATCCCAGCGAGAACGTCTACAAAGCCATTCCGACCTACAAGGACGGTGACAAAGGCACTGGTCGCACTGCCACTGGCACCGGTCCTCTGACTTGGTATCACGACCAGACCCCGTCTGGTATTGCTGACCTCACCGGCAATATCTGGGAGTGGTCTGGCGGCGTTCGCATGGTATACGGCGAGCTGCAGATTCTGGCCAATAACAATGGTGCGGATTCTGCACACAGCCAGTCTGCGACCTCTGCAGAGTGGAAAGCCATCAACGCTGCGGACGGCACTCTGATTACCCCTAACGGCAGCGGCACCACTTCCGGTTCTGTTAAGGCTGACCATATCAACAACAAGCTGGTCTGGTCCACCAATATTACCGTCAAAAAGGACGAATCCGACTACGAAACCGAGGCGCAGATTGAGTGCGACAGCACCATCAAGGACGGCGCGAAGCTGTGGCTGTACAACCTCGGTTTCTTGGAGTATCCCGGCGATACGCTGGAAGATGGCAATGGCTGCTGGTTTAACAATGGCGCTGCCGAACGGTGCTTCTCCTCCGGCGGCAACTGGAGCAACTCCTCTTACGGCCTCGCCTCGTTCAACGGCAGCAGCCCGCGTTCCGGCGCGAGGGCGTACTTGGGCTTCCGCTCCGCTTTTGTGAAACTGCCCACTGCCTGACTGTGACCTGTTTGCTGTGCGATAGCACAGCACGTTCCCTCGACCCCGCGAAGCGGGGTCGTTTATAAAATTGATTTTTTGCTTTTCGGTGGATTTTGCCGAAAACCGGAAGAATCCACCGAAAGGCAGATTTTCAATGCAAATCTTGTTATACTATCCCGCGTTCGGAGGAGGGTCTACCGCATGGCAGAAGAATTGAAACTTATGCAGAAAGTATACGACATGATGGAGTATGCTTATCCGGCTTTGGCCCAGTATCCGAAATCGGAAAAATTTGCGCTTTGCACGGATATAAAGCACTGCATGGATATCATGTTGGAGCGTACCATCGAGGCGCAGAAAAAGTATTACAAGAAGACTACCTTGCAGGAACTGGACGTTGAGATTATGAAGCTCCGCGCATATCTCCGGCTATCCCATGAGTTAGGATTCCTGCCCATGAAGAAATACGAAGTCTGGTCTGGCATGGTGGTCGAAATCGGAAAGATGTTGGGCGGCTGGCTGAAAACCGTCAACGGTCAGCCGAAAAACATAGGGAATCGGCCGTAGCGTGCTTCTACTCCGGCGGCAACTGGAACAACTCCTCTTACGGCCTCGCCTCGTTCAACGGCAACAACCCGCGTTCCAACACGAGGGCGAACTTGGGCTTCCGCTCCGCTTTGCCTCATCGTCAGATACTGCAAGCTCATGGGCTTGCTCTCAGTACAGAGGGATAAAGGGGTCGATTCCCTTGGTTGCAATATGCAGCCTGAAAACACCAGTATTCTGGCCAGTGTTCCGGCGTGTTGGGCGCACGGCACTCGTCAGGGTGCGACCTCAGGAGGGATTTGTTGGAAAAATACAGACACGTTTTTGAACGTTTTGCAACGTTCGACAATATGTATGACGGTTATCTGAAAGCCCGCAAACACAAGCGGCAACAGGATTGCGTACTCCAGTACACAAATCTCCTTGAGGATAATTTGATAGATTCGGTGAATCGGCTCCAGTGGCATGAATACCACACCGGGCAGCTTCACCAGTTTTATGAATACTATCCGAAGCTGCGACTTATCAGCAGCTTGCCGTTTTACGATAGGGTTATCAACTGTGCAGCGCACAATGTCCTGTGGCCTATCTACCGCAAGTCGATGTATGAGTACAGTTTCGGCAGCATCGAGGAGAAAGGTCCTATCCGCGCATCGAGGACTGTTCAGCAGTGGATGCGAAGCTATGCCCGCAAGCCGGGTGACTGGTACATCGTCAAGATGGATATTGCCAAGTTTTTCTTCCGCATCCCGGTGGATGTTCAGCTAAGGGAGCTTTCCAAACCGCTGGATGACCCGGACATGGTGTGGTTTCTGGAACAGGCTATCCGCTGCGATGGTCGGCCACTGGGATTGCCCGTGTACTGCACGGACGTTACGACCGCCGAGCGGATCTCCGGCATCGGGATGCAAGTCGGCAGTCTCATTTCGCAGATGACCGCCAATGTGGTTATGACCCCAACGGACTACTACATCAAGCGGGAGCTGCAGGTGCCGGAACACGCTCGGTTCATGGATGACATGATGTGCATTGTCGATGGCAAAAAGGCGGCATGGGAAGTCGTGGGGTATGTCGATGACTACCTGCGTACCAATGTTGGTTTGCAGCTGAACGACAAAACAGCGGTTATCCCGCTTGGCAAACCTGTTGAATTTGTCGGGCGAAAAATCACCCCTGATAAAATCGAGCTGCGGCGGCAGACCTCTCTCGGCATGAAGAAACATCTTCGATATGTCAGAGAGGCCTACGGTCGTGGCGAGGTTCCACTTGAGTACGCCCTGAGCGTGATTCAGAGCTATCTGGGCTTGATGCAGGACTGCAATAACGATGCCCTGCGAAATCAGATCCTGGAGGACTACGTTCTGGTTCGCCACTCACAAGATATGCTGGATGCAGCAGAATAAAATCGAAAGGCAGTCTCACCGTTTTGGTGGGGCTGCCTTTTTGTGCAGGAGGACGCAATGAGTATCCTTGAAATCCTGACATCTGGGGGCGGTGCTGTCATCGTCATCCTCACGTTGATTCAGATCGCCCCCATCAAACTCAATCCGTGGTCCAGAATCGCAAAACTCCTCGGACACGCCTTGAATTCCGAAGTGCTGGAACAGCAGCAGGAAACGCAGAAGAAGTTGGACGAGCACATCCGCACGGACGATGAACGGAATGCCAACCTGTTGCGCACCCAGATTTTGCGGTTCAATGATGAACTGATTGACAGCAAAAAGCACACGCCGGAGCATTTCATCGAGATCCTCGCCATCATCGACGAGTACGAGGCATACTGCCGGACGCACCCCGAATACAAGAACAACCGCTGCACTCATGCAGTGGCGAACATTGGCAGGGTGTACGATGAACGGCTCCAAAAGCACGATTTCCTGTAAGGGAGGTTTTCAGCATGAGAGTTATCTCTTTTCTTGCCAGCGATACGTCCGCCCTGAGCAAGAATTTTACCCGGAAAGACTTCCGCTGCCCATGCGGATGCAGCCGCCAGATGGTCGATTCCGAACTGGTTGAAAAGTTGCAGACCATCCGGGACAAGCTGGGCAAGCCCATCAAAGTGACCAGCGGATACCGCTGCATCCCCCGTAATGCGGCGGTCGGCGGCAGCCCCGGCAGCAAGCATCGTTACGGCATGGCGGCTGACTGGCGCATCGTAGACCGCAGCATCAACCCGGTTGCGCTGGGCATCATCGCCGCCCAGTATTTCAAGGCGGTCGGCATCTACTGGTATGACGGTGCGGCTATGGTCCACACCGATACCCGCAACGCAAAGGCAACGTGGCTCTGTGATGCTGCAAAGCACTATCCCAGCACCACATACCAGAAATTCATTCTGCCGACCATCCGCCGTGGCTGCACCGGGGATGCAAACCGGGCTGCCACGAAGATGCTCCAGCGGCTGCTGGGGCTTACCCCGGACGGCATTTTCGGTGAGGGAACAGAGAACGCCCTGCTGAAAGCGCAGGAGGCGCATGGACTGACCGTGGACGGCATCTGCGGCCCCGCCAGCTGGAAGGCCATCTCCGGGGCTTCCAAGTACTTGTGAAACATCCAATATAACCAACACGACAAAACGGCGCAGGGGTGGCTCCCCGCGCCGCTGATGCTTATAGGAGGCAATATCATGGAAGCTATGCTGAACTTCATCCCCGCTCCCGTCGCCATCGTCCTGATGCTGGCGGGCTTTATCGCTCTGGCAGTCGGTGGCATCCGGCTGGGCTACAAGGCCACCGTCAAGGATCTGGCGCTTGAGCTTGTCAACAAGGCCGAACGGTCCATCATGGGCAGCGGGCAGGGTGCCAAAAAGAAGAAGCAGGTGTTCGCGGCTCTCCGCGCCAAGTGCCCGGCGGCTATCCGCTGGGCTATCACCGACGAGGTGCTTGATGCCGTTATCGAACACGCCTTTGATGCCATGACCGCAGCACTTGGCAAAAAGTCTTGACTGCTGCATGAGTGCCGTGTAAAATAGGAGCACTTGAAAAGCTTCGGCTTTTGTAGAGAGTGGCCCGGCATGGTCCACTCTTGATTTTATACTTGGCTGCTCCGGCAGCGCGCAAAAATCCCCCTCTGCTTTGTCGAAGCCCTGCGAACCTCGCGGGGTATGTGTAGGCAAAGTGGAGGGGGATTTTTTGTTTATCTGATGGTGTTGTAGAATTCAATCAGCTTGGACAGCTTTTCAACGTCTGACTTTTCCATGCTGGAAAGTATCTTGACTGCCTTTTCGGAAAGACGGGTAGTGTCACACGAAATTCTTATATCGGTATCTATCGTGCTTGCATCGGTCAGACCCAGTAGATAATCAGCGGTGACACCGAAATATTCCGTGAGTTTCATAATGGAATCTCCTCTTGGAGTTTTGTTTCCGTTTTGCCAATCAGACAAAACTCCAACCGATACATTCAGATCCTTTGCCAGCGAACGCACGGTAATCCCTTTTTCATCAATAAGCATTTTCAACCTCGGACCGAATTTTTCAACTTTGCTCATTTTGCTTCGCCTCTCTCCACAAATCTCCATTGTATACGCGAACCAGCACCCAGTCAGACAAGGGCTTGACGTTTCCGCCCCAGTCCCGGAGGGCTTCATCGGTGCCGCAGGCCTCGCAGATGTACACGCCCTTGGCGTGGCGGCTCAATGCTCCATGGGTCAGCTTGTCCGGCATCCTCTCACCGCAGCGGGGGCACAGCGGCCAGCCCTGCTCCTGATCGGCCTGCATCCGGGCAATAATCTTTTCGTCTGTCATCGTTCAAAACCTCCGTCTATATTTTGGATGCTGCGAAAGTTCGTCCATCCGTTCAAGTGCGACATGCTGGCCAACCGGGGACATTGCTCTAAAATACCGAAGAAGCTGCTGTTCATCGCCGGATAGGCTGTTGTCGTCGTACTCTCCCTTTTCCAGCCATTTTGCATCAACACCCAATGCGTCCGAAAATCTTCTGATGGTATCTGGCTTAGGGTGTTCTTCGTTTCGCTCATACCTCCCAACCAGAGAACCGGATATTCCCATTTTTTGACCAAGCTGCTCCATAGACAGGTGCTGCTTCTTTCGCGCTTCTCTCACTCTGGAGCCGAAATTTTCAGCTATACCCATCGATGGGAGAAATGAGCCAACTGGCATTTCCAGCGCATCAGCTATTTTCTGCACGGTTTCGATTTTCGGATTCAACCGCCCGGATTCATACTTCCTGACTGTCGAAGCATCAACGCCCATCCGTTCTCCGAGTTCTTTTTGTGTAAGCCCCCGAATCTGGCGAATGGCCTTGATTTGATCTCCCATTGACATTTCTGCCACCTCCTCAATTCATGTTTTCGCGTTCCCAATCGACCAAACGGTAAATTTCCTCGCGGGACATGGAATCCGGCTTGCTGGTCTGGATGTAGTCCTGCTGGCCGAAGATTTCCAACCGCTCGATGTTGTGCGGGCTCTGGGTAATGATTTTCGCCGGGCGGCCAACCTCGCTGCCGGGGATCTCGATGCGGCGCAGATACAGACTGCTGTCAAAATACCAATCGCTCTTGATGTACCGTTCTTCGGCATCCGTGATCTCGATGGCCTCAATGTACTTGCTCAGCGCACCGAAGACTTCCAGCCGGGTGGGTGCTTTGTTGAGGTCGGTCACATCAAAGAGTTTGATGTAGGAGATTCGGCCGTGTTCAACGGCAAGCTCCTCGATGGTGCCGGAATATTTGTAAAGTTTCATTGTCATATCCTCCAAATGCCCGTATAGCCAGATAGCGCAGCTTTTCGGTTTTTAGGCGGCGGTATTTTCACTCTCGGCCTCTGTCAAAAATGCAGAGGTGAGATGCAACCGGGCGGTCTTGAATTCCGGGCCTCTCATGCCCAGACGCTTGGTCAGCACCCGGAGCATGAGGTCGTGTTTCTGCTGCTGGGTGTACCCGGCAACGGATTTGAAGTGGAGATTGTCGTGGTCACAGTTGATAGCCCATGCGCTCATTGCCAAGCAGAACTGGACGTAGGCTTTGATGCGGCCGGCGTGAGTGGTTCCGTTGAACAGCCGGAACTCCACGGTGCCCTTTGTGAAGAATGCATGGAGGTTGATTCCGTGATACCGGGTGCTGTTGTAGTGGGAGGAATCCACGCCGCCATCGTATCCGTCATTCGCCACGCTGTACCAGATGCGCTCTGCATCGTTCCGGCTTGCTCGGCCATTCTTCTTCATTTCACGGAACAGGGTGGGGTTGATTTTGTGGCACCAGTGGTCTGCACGACTGCCAATCTGCAAGGCTTCATAGAACAGATCCTGCCGCCCGGTGGCGAAGTTCAGCAGCCGGCAGAGGCTTTCGGGCGTGTGGTTCGCACCGTCAACGTGGACGTGGATACCACAGGAGCTGTTCGCCATGGCACCCTTCTTGACCAGTGCCCGGATGACCTCTTGCAGGTCGGTGATGTCCTCATACTGGAGAATCGGGGTTACGACCTCGCAGCGGTAGGTATCGTCTGCCTCTACGATTGCGCCACCTCTGCGCCGCCGGGGAGTGATGGAACCGTCTCTCATGCACTTCCATACGCGACCTTTGCTATCCTTGGCCTCGTACGTCTGGTAGGTGCCACCTGCAAAGTGGATACCGCCGACACCGAAGTAGTTGGCGATGACGGAGGCGGCTGTTCCGCGGGAAACGCCCGTCATTTCAATCTCAACGCCGAAGTTCTGGCTCTGAATCGTGACCATCTTTGCGCCCTCCCCTTAGTGCAGCTGTGCAGCGTGCTTGTGGTAGGTGACGGTGTAGCGGCCACCGTGCTTGACGACCTTGATGTCGTCCGTCTTCACGCGCCGGACACCGAACTTCTCGTGGATGTACTTTTTGACCATCGGAGCGGCCTTTGTGGTCACATCCACCGCACTGTCATTGCTGCGGCGGCTCTTGTAGCGGTCAAACCGCTTCTCCTCGGCGGCGTTTGCTTCCTCCTCTGTGCCGTAGAATCCATCCTGTGCGCGGTTGTTCAGACGGTAGAACTTCTTGTTGCTGATGACCTCCAGACGCTCATTCCAGACGGTGCTCCAGCGGTCTTCCTGATTGGGCTTGATGTCGTCCTTGACCCGGCCGACAATCAGCTCCACGCCCTCAGTGCCGAGGTAGTTGTTGAACGTGGTGAGCAGCACCCGGATGATCTCGGTGCCGTTGGTGAGGTCGATGTGAGCGACCTCGCCCTGGCTTCCGCCCATCGTTCCGGCGTTGATGTAGTAGCCCTGCGCCATGTAGCGGCTGGCTGCTGCGGTGAACTCGCGGTTAATGTCAATGAACTTCATGCTGAAAACCTCCGATTTACTCTTGACAAATCTTCAATAAAAAAATAAAATGGAGGTGCAAGGGGCTTGTGGATAACGGGCTTTTAGCGGTTAGCGGTTCAGGGTGCGATCCTGAGCTGCTTTTTTGTATGCTTCAAAGCGGGCTACCTGCTCGGCTCTGGTGAGCTTTGCAAATTCCTTGCTTGTCATGGAGCATCACCCCCTTTGGGTTGCTCCCTTGCACCTCGTAACCTCCTCTCTATGTCTATATTATACAACGAATTTCGTTGTATGTCAATAGCAAAACAACATTTTTCGTAAATATTTTTACGAAAAGCGTTGCATTTTTCGGGTGAGTGTGATATAGTGAAGAAAAGGGAGGTGCTTACATGATTCGCATCAAGTTGAAAGCCGTGCTTGCCGAAAAAGGCATCAAGCAAAAGGATTTGGTCGCCATGACCGGGATTCGCCAGCCCACTCTGTCGGGTATGAACAACAACTCCGTCAAGCATATTCCGTTGGACGTTCTGGACAAGCTGTGCACCGTTCTGGACTGCCAGCCTGCCGATCTGCTGGAATTCGTGCCGGACGATAACGAAAAAAGCCCGGACGCATAACGTGCATCCGGGCAGGAGATGGGGTTATTTCTTGCGAGACTTGCTCACGGTCTGGGGGATATGGCGCACCTCTTTAACCCTGCGCTCCGGGTTGGGTTCTCGCACAATGAGGTCATCGAGATTACAGTCTAATGCCTCACAGATGAGGTCGAGGTCGTCCAGATTCACACGCTCCGCAAAATCATGGTACAACTCGTTGATGGTCTGGCTGCGAATCCCCGTTACACGAGCGAGTTCGCTCTGTGTCATCCGCCGTTCGCCAAGGCGGGTAGACAGCAAAATCCTAATCATAGCCTTTGGTCTCCTTTGCCGATAATTTTAGCCGATATGTACTCGGCTTGTCTGCATTTTGGCGGAAAACCCTATATTCCGGCAAATTATTCCGAATTTCGGTAGATTCTACCAAGAAACGAAACGAAAAAAGACCCAAACCTCATTTCATGCGAGGTTTGGGTCTTTTTTGCTTACTTCCTGATTTTCGGCAGGGGACAAAATAAGACGAACACTGAACCAACCATTTTGATTGACACCGTGTTCGCCTCATTCTCTTTTGGTTGGGGATGAGAGAATCGAACTCCCACAAGTAGAGTCAGAGTCTACCGCACTACCACTATGCAAATCCCCATCAATTTGGGTCTGTCTTGCGGGGTGAGCCGCTCAACGTGTGCTATTATACGGAAAAAGCGCCGCTTTGTCAAGCGCTTTTTTGAAAATTTTTGCAGAAATCGAAAAAAAGACGCACTTTCGCGGGAGTTTTTGCGGGCTGCTTGATTCCGTCATCCTTCTCATGCTCTTTGCATATACTGGAAATCAGAAGAAGCAAAGACGCACAAAGAGGAGGAACTGCTATGACCCAGACCACGCAAAAGGAAAAGACCCTGCTTTCGCCCCGTATCCCGCGGGACACCGAACACGAGCGCTACCACCCGGAGCTGGAGGAGGAACTGAAAGAGTGCCTGTTCTGCCTGCACCGGAATGAGATGATGTTCGACCTTGAGGTGGACACCGACCTCATCGAACAGCACATCTATGAGCGGCAGGCCCTTCTGGCCCGCTACCGGTACTTGTTGGGAAAAGCCCGGGAGCTGGGGCTGCATACAATCTTGGAAAAGTATCAGCCGGTGGGGTAAGGCTTCGTCTTTGTACAGCCTACAAAATACTGCCCGCAGAAGATGCGACAAAAATCTTGACAGAATCCCTGAACCGTGCTATCCTATATCAAGATAACAATGCGCAGGTGGTTCTGCGTATCAACTATTTGGAGCTAGAGAGGTTTTTAATTATGGAACGTATTAAGACGATCGCTACTCGTGACCTGACCAAGAGCGTTGTGACCGGTGGCTGCGGCGAGTGCCAGACTTCCTGCCAGTCTGCCTGCAAGACTTCCTGCGGCGTGGCTAACCAGAAGTGCGAGAACAGCAACAAGTAATTTCTGCAAATCGGATGCCGCCTTTGCCGGGCGGCGTTTTTTTATGTAACAATGGAATGGAGAATAAAATGGTACATCAGTATCAATTGAACGGCTATAACATCGTGCTGGATACCTGCAGCGGCTCGGTGCATGTGGTGGATGAGGTGGCGTATGATGTCATTGCCATGTACCCCGACCACACCGCCGACGAGATCGTTGCCGCCATGATGGCAAAGTACGGCGACCGTGAGGACGTGACCGAGGTCGACCTGCGCCAGTGCATCGATGACGTGGCAAGCCTGAAGGAATCCGGCAAGCTGTGGAGCCCCGATACCTATGAGGATCTCGCGTTCGATTTCAAGAACCGCAACACCGTGGTCAAGGCCCTCTGCCTGCATGTGGCCCACACCTGCAACCTGAACTGCTCCTACTGCTTTGCCTCGCAGGGCCGCTATCAGGGCGAGCGTGCCCTGATGAGCTTTGAGGTGGGCAAGCGTGCAATGGATTTCCTCATTGAGAATTCCGGCAGCCGCCGCAACCTCGAGGTGGACTTCTTCGGCGGCGAGCCTCTGATGAACTTTGATATGGTCAAGAAGCTGGTGGCCTACTGCCGTGAGCAGGAGAAGATCCACAATAAGAACTTCCGCTTCACCATGACCACCAACGGCATGCTCATTGACGATGATGTCATCGACTTCTGCAACAAGGAGTGCCACAACGTGGTCCTGAGCCTGGACGGCCGCAAGGAGGTCCACGACCGCTTCCGCAAGGACTACGCCGGCCATGGCAGCTATGATACCATCGTGCCCAAGTTCCAGGAGTTCGTGAAGAAGCGCGGCGATAAGGGCTACTACATGCGCGGCACCTTTACCCACTACAACACCGACTTCACCAACGATATCTTCCACATGGCAGATCTGGGCTTTACCGAGCTGAGCATGGAGCCCGTGGTCTGCGACCCCAGTGATCCCAGCGCTCTGACCGAGGCAGATCTGCCCATCCTGAAGGAGCAGTATGAGATCCTGGCCAAGGAGATGATCAAGCGGAACCGTGAGGGCCGCGGCTTCACCTTCTACCACTACATGATCGACCTGACCGGCGGCCCCTGCATCTACAAGCGCATTTCGGGCTGCGGCTCTGGCACCGAGTACATGGCTGTGACCCCCTGGGGCGATCTGTACCCCTGCCACCAGTTCGTGGGCGATCCCAAGTACCTGATGGGCGATATCTGGAAGGGTGTCACCAACACGGCAGTCCGGGACGAGTTCAAGCACTGCAACGCCTACGCTCGCAAGGAGTGCCAGGACTGCTGGGCAAAGCTCTACTGCTCCGGCGGCTGTGCAGCCAACTCCTACCACGCAACCGGCAGCATCACCGGCGTGTACGAGTACGGCTGTGAGCTGTTCCGCAAGCGGATGGAGTGTGCCATTATGATCCAGGTGGCACAGAATCAGGAGCTGGCCGCGCAGGGCATCGAAGTGCCCATCCAGCTGGGCTCCACCTGCAATGCCTGCGCCGACGGCGAGGCCTGCGAATAAATGACCACCCCCATCGTCGATTTTGTGCGGCGATACGCCCAGTCCGGCACCGCCCGGCTCCACATGCCGGGGCATAAGGGGCAGAGCCTGCTGGGCTGTGAGCCGTGGGATATCACCGAGATCCGGGGTGCCGATGAGCTCTACGAGGCCGAGGGCATCATCGCCCGGAGCGAGGCCAACGCCACCCGGCTGTTCGGCACGGCCCACACCTATTACAGCACCGAGGGTTCTTCCCAGTGCATCCGGGCCATGCTCTGCCTTGCTCTGCAGGGTGCGCCCCGCACCGGCAAGCGTCCGGTGCTGCTGGCGGCCCGCAATGCCCACAAAGCCCTGCTCTATGCGGCGGCTCTGCTGGATTTTGACATCCGGTGGCTCTGGCCTGCGCCGGAGGATTCCGGGGCGCTGTGCAGCTGCCCGGTAACGGTGCAGGCCCTTTCCGCCGCCCTTGAGGAGCTGGCCGGGCAGGGGAGAGCACCCTTCGGCGTTTACCTGACCAGCCCGGATTACCTGGGAGAGATGCAGGACATCGCGGCCCTCTCTGCCGTCTGCGATGCTCACGGCGTGCCCCTGCTGGTGGATAACGCCCACGGGGCCTACCTGCGCTTTCTGCCCGGCGGGAGCCGCCACCCCATCGACCTGGGCGCGGCGGCCTGCTGTGACTCCGGCCACAAGACCCTGCCGGTGCTCACCGGGGGGGCCTACCTGCATCTGGGCCCCAAGGCCCTCGTGCAGGAGGAAAGCACCGTGCGCAGCGCACTGGCGCTGTTCGGCTCCACCAGCCCGTCTTATCTGATCCTGCAGTCTCTCGATGCCTGCAACCGGCTGCTTTCCGCCGATTACCCGGCACGCCTGCAGGAATGCTGTGACCGGCTGGCTGCTCTGCGTGCCCGCCTGAACACGCTGGCTGCCGGGCAGGGCGCGGCCCTGCCGCTGGCACTGGACAGCCCCGCCCGGGAACCCATGAAGCTGACGCTGGACGCAGCGGCACTGGGCCTGACCGGGCAGGCACTGGCCGACCATCTGCGGCAAAACGGGATGGAATGCGAATATGCCGACCCCCGCTACCTTGTGCTGATGTTTACCCCGGAAAACCCGGCGGAGGACATTGCCCGGCTGGAGGCGGCTCTGGCAGAACTCTGTGCGCGGGGCATCCCCCCGGCAGAATCCCCTGCCGAGCACCGGGAGGCGTTTTGTGCGCTGGCCCGGCAGGCGGAGCCCCGCCTGACCGTGCGGCAGGCCGTGTTTGCCCCGCAGGAGACCATCCCGGCAGGGTCTGCGCTGGGCAGGGTCTGCGCTCTGCCCACTGTGTCCTGCCCGCCCGCCATCCCCATTGTCGTCAGCGGCGAGGTGATCGGCCCGGCGGCGCTGGAGCTTTTCGCAGCCTACGGCGTGGAGACGGTCTCGGTGGTGAAACCGGAAAAATTATGAAAAAATCAGGGCGGAGCTGCAAGAAACTGCGGCTCTGAAACGTATTAAAGATAGAACAGAGAACATAACCCCTATTCTATGCGGTAATCTGAGGTGTTCCAATGAAAATTCTTCTTGCATCAGATACATGGTCCCCAATGGTCAACGGTGTGGTGCGCTCGGTGGAGCTGCTGTACCATCAGCTGCTGGCACTGGGCCATGACGTGCGGGTGGTGACCCTTGCCCAGAATGGCCATTCCCATGAGGAAAACGGCATCCTGTATGTGGGTAGCATCAGCGCGGAGCGGGTCTACCCGGGCGTGCGGATCAGTGCGGCGGGCGCTCTGCCCATCTCCCACTGGCTGGACGAGCTGGAAGCCTGGGGCCCGGAGGTCATCCATACGCAAAGCGAGTTTTCTACCTTTATGCTGGCACAGCGGGTGGCCCGCCGGTGCCACTGCCCGGTGGTACATACCTACCATACTGTCTACGAGGATTATACCCAGTACCTTTTCTTCAGTGAGCGTCTGGGCCGGATGACCGCCGAAAAGGCCACCCGCATCCTCTCGGGCTATTGCTCCCTCATGGTGGCCCCCACCGAAAAGGTGCGCGCCATGCTCAACCGCTACGGGGTCAGCTGCCCGGTGGTCACAGTGCCCACCGGCATTGACCTGACCGCTTTTGGCCCGGCGCAGGACAACGGCGAGGAAAAGGCCCGGATGCGGGCAGAGCTGGGCATCCCGGAAGGGGATACCGTCCTGCTCTCGCTGGGCCGTCTGGCTGCCGAGAAGAACCACGCCCAGCTGGTGCGTCTGCTGGCCGCACAGCCGGAGGAGAACCGCCCGTGGCTGGTGTTTGTGGGCGACGGCCCCGCCCGGCCTGACCTGGAAGCACTGACAAGGGAGCTGAAGCTGACCGACCGTGTCCGCTTTGCGGGCATGGTCAAGCCCGATGAGGTGCCCCGGTGGTACCGCGTGGGCGATATCTTCGTCAGCGCCTCCCAGAGCGAGACCCAGGGCCTGACCTACTTCGAGGGCATGGCCTGCGGTCTGCCTGTGCTCTGCCGTGCGGACCCCTGCCTGGATGGCGTGGTGGAAAACGGCTTCAACGGCTGGCAGTGGAAGGACGAAGCCGAGTTTGCATCGGCACTGAACACCATCATCTCGGACCCCGCCCTGCGTGGGCAGCTGCGCCAGAACGCTCTGGCCACCGCGGCCCGCTACTCGGCAGAGCATTTCGCCCAGCAGGTGCTGGATGCTTACCAGCAGGCCATTGCGCTGAAGCAATACGAGCCGGAGCACAGAAGCATCCTCAGCTGGGTGTGATCCCAATCCCAAAAGAATCCAGAAAAAGCAGCAGCGCCCTGTCTCCCGCAATGGGAAACAGGGCGCTGCTTTTTGCGCATCCGTTATTCGATGCCGGTCACCTTGTAATCCTGATCCTCAACAGCCTTCTTCAGGTCTGCGTCGGAAACCTCGGCGTTCAGGGTGACGATGGCGGTACCGGCCTCATGGCTGACCACGGCCTCGTCCACGGCGGGCAGGGCTTCCAGCGCCTTTTTCACGCGGGCCTCGCAGTGGCCGCACATCATACCTTCAATATGCAGGGTCTTTTTCATGGCATTGTCCTCCTTGACAACGGGAGCCGAAACGGGTTCGGCAGTATTTTCAGCCGCTGCAGGCTGCACGGGGGCAGCGGGCAGGGCGGCAGACTTGGTTTTGCGGTCGTGTTTGGTGCTGTGCAGGTCGAACAGGTTCAGCCGCAGGGCATTGCTCACGACACAGAAGCTGGAAAGGCTCATGGCCGCAGCCCCGAACATGGGGTTCAGGGTCAGGCCGAAGGGGATGAACACACCGGCAGCCAGCGGGATGCCGATGATGTTGTAGATGAACGCCCAGAACAGGTTTTCGTGGATGTTGCGCAGGGTGGCGCGGCTCAGCCGGATGGCGGCGGGCACATCGGAGAGCCGGGAGTTCATCAGGACCACATCGGCTGCGTCAATGGCAACATCAGCGCCGGCACCGATGGCGATGCCGGTGTCCGCGCGGGTCAGGGCGGGGGCATCGTTGATGCCGTCGCCCACCATGGCCACCTTGCCGCTTTCCTGCAGCCTGCGGATTACGGCCTCCTTGCCGTCGGGCAGAACGCCTGCAATGACCTCGTCCACGCCCGCCTGCCGGCCAATGGCATCGGCGGTGCGCTGGTTGTCGCCGGTCAGCATGACCACCCGGATGCCCATGTTCTGCAGCTCCCGGATAGCGCGGGGGCTGTCCTCCTTGAGGGTGTCCGCCACGGCGATCACGCCCATCAGGCGGCCTGCACCGCCAAAGAAGAGGGGTGTTTTGCCCTCGGCGGCAAGCCGGGCGGCTTCGGCCTGGAGTTCGGCGGGTACGGATGCCTTGGTGGCGATGAACTCCGCATTGCCGCCGTAGATCTCCATGCCGTCCAGCCGTGCGGAAAGGCCATTGCCGGGCAGGGCGGCAAAATCGGTCACATCGGGGCAGGCGATGGTCTCGGTCTCGGCATAGGCCAGCACTGCCTTGGCCAGCGGGTGCTCACTCTTCTGCTCCAGCGAGGCCGCCAGCGTCAGCAACTCACTCTCGGAAACGCCCTCCGCGGGCAGGATGTCAGTGACCCGGGGTTCGCCGCTGGTGATGGTGCCGGTCTTGTCCAGCGCCACGATCTGGGTGCGGCCTGCGGCTTCCAGCGAAGCGGCAGTCTTGAACAGGATGCCGTTCCTGGCCCCCAGACCGTTGCCCACCATGATGGCCACAGGCGTTGCCAGACCCAGTGCGCAGGGGCAGCTGATGACCAGCACCGAGATGCCCCGGGCCAGCGCATAGCCGAATTCCCGGCCCAGCAGCAGCCAGACAAGGGTGGTCAGCACCGAAATGGAGATGACTGCAGGCACGAAGAAGCCGGAAACGGTATCGGCGATCTTGGCAATGGGGGCCTTGGTGGCGGCGGCATCGCTGACCATCCGGATGATCTGGGCCAGCGTGGTATCCTCGCCCACACGGGTGGCTTCGCACTTCAGGAAACCGGACTGGTTGGTGGTGGCGGCGCTGACCTTGTCTCCCGCAGCCTTGTCCACCGGGATGCTCTCGCCGGTCAGGGCGCTCTCATTCACGGCGCTGGAACCTTCCAGCACAAGGCCGTCCACCGGGATGTTCTCACCGGGGCGCACCACAAAGAGGTCGCCCTTTTTCACCTGTGCAATGGGCACAGTCACTTCGGCCCCCTCCCGCAGCAGGGTGGCGGTCTGGGGGGCCAGCTTCATCAGGCTCTTGAGCGCGTCGGTGGTCTTGCCCTTGGAGCGGGCCTCCAGCATCTTACCCACGGTGATCAGGGTCAGGATCATGGCGGCAGATTCAAAGTAGAGCTCCATCATGTAGTGCATGACGAGCGCGTCGTTGCCGTCTACCTGAGCGCGGGTCATGGCGAACAGGGCATAGGTGCTCCAGAGAAAGCTGGCCGAGGAACCCAGCGCTACCAGTGTGTCCATGTTGGGGGCACGGTGGAGCAGGCCCTTGAAGCCGCTGATGAAGAACTTCTGGTTGATGACCATTACGATGCCCGCCAGCAGCAGCTGGACCAGACCCATGGCAACGTGGTTGCCGTCGAACCAGTGGGGGAGCGGCCAGCCCCACATCATGTGGCCCATCGAGAAGTACATCAGCACCGCCAGAAAGCCCAGCGATGCGATGAGCCGTTTTTTCAGTCTGGGTGTCTCGTGGTCGGCCAGTGCATCCAGTTCGGCGCTGGAGGTCTCGGCGGCAGCAGCCTTGGGGCTTGCGCCGTAGCCGGCCTCCTGCACTGCCTTGACGATGGCCGAGGCGCTGGCGGTGCCCTCCACTCCCATGGAGTTGGTCAGCAGGCTCACCGAGCAGCTGGTCACGCCGGGCACAGCTTTTACGGCCTTTTCCACTCGGGCAGAGCAGGCCGCGCAGCTCATGCCCGTAACAGTATACTGTTCCATTGTTTCCCTCCGATCAAAAGAACGCTGCGTGAAAGGGATCAAACGAGCTTGTTCAGGATCCACAAAAACTCCTGCAGCTTCTCCTCGCCGCCGTTTTTCAGGTCCTCAGCCACGCAGGTGCTCAGGTGCTGGTCGATCAGCTCCCGGGTAAAGCCGTTCAGGGCACTTTTGGCGGCGGCGGCCTGCACCAGAATATCCGTGCAGTACACGTCCTTTTCCACCATGCTCCGGATGCCCCGGATCTGGCCCTCGATGCGGTTCAGCCGGGTGATGAGGTGCTTGTACTCCTCCTCGGTGCGCTGCTTGTGGCGGCAGCCGCAGCCGGTGCTTCCCTCAGCCGGGGCACAGCAGGGTGCTTCTGCCGGGGCGGGGGAGCAGTGGGGGCAGCTGCCCTCCGGGATCTTGTTCACATCACTCATGTCTATTCTCCTTCCGTTACCCCTTGGGGGTATCCTGTTCCATAGCTGCATTATAGCACGGCTGTCCTGTTTCTGCAAGTAGGGCTGGGGGGTATTGTTGTGAATTTTTTATGAACACAGAAGATAAAACAAAAGGCTCTGCGCCCCAAACGGGGAACAGAGCCTTTGAAGCATCCAAAACGATCAGCAGGCGAATCTGCGCATAAAGGCAAGGTCGCTTGCGGCACGGGCGGGCACAGCTTCCTCCCGCAGCACGGGCAGGGAAGCCTGCGGCATCTGCCGCAGCATCTCAAAGCCGCCGGCGTAGTCCACGCAGGAATCCTCCAGACTGGTGGAATAGAGCGTTCCATCCGGCTGGAAGTTCTGACCCTTGAAGTGGACCGCCGTGATCTTGTCGCCGTACCAGCTGCCCACCTTATCCCAGATGCGGCGCTGTGCATCCACAGACGCAGCCTCCGGGCCCACATAGTTGGCAAAATCGCAGATGACGCGCAGGTTGGGGCTTGCCATGGTGTCCAGCACCATCCGTACCGCCTCGGGGGTATTCATGGCATGGTAGTAGACGCACTCCACGGCAAAGAGCACTCCCTGCTCCTCGCAGGTGGGCAGGATCTCGCCCAGACTGCGCAGGAGCGCTTCCTGCGCCTCCTTCCGGGTCACACCGGGCTGCTTGGCCATGTTGGTGGTCTCGCTGCCCATGCAGCCTGCCCCCAGTGCCCTGGCAACGGGGATCTGGCTCAGCACCTTTGCCACCTCGGCATGGCGCTTGTCCTCGTCGGCATAGCTCAGCTCCACATAGGTGCCGTCCACGGCAATGCCCACGCCGGAAGCTGCCGCAGCCGTCCTTGCCCGCTCCACCAGCGCAGGGGTCACATCGGCATAACTCTTTACGCCCTCCACCGCCTTGGTAAAGGCCAGCTGGGTGCAGGCAAAGCCTGCCTGCCCGATGGAGGAAAAGAGGGTCTCGGGGTCATGGCGGCCAAAATCGTGGCCGCGCGCACCAAGAATGAATTCAGGCATCCTGCACCTCCATCAGCCGAACACACGGGCGGCAAAGAGATTCAGCTCCTTGCCCCACCAGTACCAGTCGTGGGAGACATCGCTGCCCCACACTTCCAGATGCACGGGCAGACCGCAGTCGGTCAGTGCATCGGCCATGGCCTGGGTGTCCACCAGTGCGTCGCCCTCGTAGCTGCCCTGACCGGCACAGAGGAGAAGGGCATTCTCCTCAGCCTTTGCCAGCAGTTTCTTGTCCACAAGGCCCTCCTCTGCCAGATAGGCCAGGGGGGCATTGCGCAGGACCAGGTCATCTGCTGCATTGCCCAGGAAACGGCGCACATTGTACAGGCCGGAAAGGCCGATGGCACCCGCGAACACCTCGGGGCGGCGCAGGCGGCAGTTCACTGCCTGATACGCACCGGTGTCCACGCCCACCGCCCAGAGCAGGGTGTCCTTTTTGGCACCGTTCAGGGTCAGGATGCGGGGAGCCAGCTCACCTGTCAGGTAATTGAAATACTTTTCCTGCATCTCGGCCCGGCGGCGGGGAGCCGTGTCCCCGGCCAGCAGGCTCTCGGCATCGATGCTGTCGGCGCAGAACAGCTGCACCTTGCCCTCATTCAGCAGCGGAGCAATGGCATCGGGCATCCCGTTGTTTTCCCAGTCGTAAAAGCGGCCGCCCCGCGCGGGCAGAGCCAGCACCGGCGTACCGGCATGGCCGTAGACCTTGAACTCCATGTCGCGGCCCAGCATCCGGCTCCATTCCTTATAATACGTCCCTTGGATCATGGCAGCATCCTCCTGTTGTCACACAAATTGATTGCGCTGGGGGTCATAGGCGTACCCCACAGCAGAAAGCCTGGCACACAGCGCGGCCTTGTCCTCATCCAGATCCTCGCACAGCGCGTCCAGAGTGGGGTAGAAGTCCCGCAGCTTCAGGTTGATCACGCTCAGCAGCATGATCGGGTCATTTGGCAGAGCCATCGTCGATCCCTCCAGAAGATAACAAAAAAGCCGGCCACTCGACAAAGTGACCGGCAGATGCAGCTACTTAGACAGCGCGGGTAACCTTGCCAGCGCGCAGGCAGCGAGAGCATGCGTAGATATACTTGGGAGAGCCTTCCACGACCGCCTTGACACGACGGACATTCGGCTTCCAGGTACGGTTGGAACGGCGATGAGAGTGAGAAACCTTGATACCAAAGGTAACACCCTTGCCGCAGCATTCACACTTAGCCATGGTACTTGCACCTCCTACAGTGAAGTATGGAATTCAAAATAATCAGCTTGACTATTTTACCAGAGATGCGGAGAAAAAGCAAGAGCAAATTTGATTTTTCCGCAACTTTTTTCTTGCAGGGCCAAACCCTTGCCCCAAAAGCGAAAAAATAGTACAATAGGATAAAATCCAACTGAGGGAGAAACGAATGACCGCACAAGGAATGTATTATCTCATCCGGGCACTGGTGACCCTGATCGCCATCCCGTTCCATGAGGCGGGCCACGCGCTGGCCGCCTGGCTGCTGGGCGACCCCACCGCAAAGCGGGAGGGCCGCATCAGCCTGAACCCGTTCCGCCACTTTGACCTCGTGGGCACCCTCTGCATGATCTTTGCGGGGGTGGGCTGGGCAAAGCCTGTTTCCACCGACCCCCGCAATTTCAAAAACCCCAAGTGGGGCATGGCCCTCACCGCGCTGGCAGGCCCGGCGGCCAACCTGCTGCTGGCCTACCTCGGCATGGTGGCGTGGAAGATCCTGTATTATTGGGCCCCTACCACCATGATCACGATTTTCGCAGCCCGTTTCCTCCAATACTTAGTGATGATGGATGTGGGCCTTGCAGTGTTCAACCTCATCCCCATCCCTCCGCTGGACGGCAGCCGCATCCTGCTGGTGGTGCTGCCCCAGCGCATCTACTTCCAGATCATGCGGTACGAGCGCGTCATCTTCGTCATCCTGCTGGCGGCTGTCTGGGCCGGTGTGCTGGATGGCGTGCTGGGCACCTTCAATGATGTGGTCTGGGATCTGCTGGATCTCGGCACCGGCTACATCGACCAGATCGCCTATTCTGCGTATTATGCAGCCATCGGGACGGTGATCTGAGTGGCAGAAGAACTGACCTTCCGTCTGGAGGATTTTGAGGGCCCGCTGGAGCTGCTGCTCACGCTGGTGCAGAAGCACAAGATGGATCTGCACAACATCCCCATTCTGGAGCTTATCGACCAGTACACCCGCGCGGTGGAATCGGCCGAGAGCACCGACCCTGAAATTTCCAGCGCCTTTATCGAGATGGCCGCCCACCTGGTGGAGATGAAGAGCTATCTGCTGCTGCCCCGCAGTGAAGAGGGCGAGCGGATGAAGCAGGAGCTCACCGGCCAGCTCATTGAATATGACCAGTGCCGCCGGATGGCCGCCCGTCTGCGGGAGCGGGGAGAGGAGCACACTGTGTTCGTGCGCACCCCGGCCCGGCTGGAATGGGACAACACCTATGATCTCTTCCATGCGCCGCAGGTGCTGGCAGACTGCTGGCAGGCCCTGATGGGGCGCACCACCGTCCGCAAAGTGCCCACCCAGCAGCAGTTCGAGCCGCTGGTGTCGGCCCCGCAGGTCTCGGTGAGCAGCCGGGTGGTCTACATCCTGCGCCAGCTCATTGCAGGCGGTGCAAAAAAGATGGAACAGCTGTTTTCCCGCCGCCAGACCCGGGGGGCCAATGTGGCCACTTTTCTGGCACTGCTGGAGCTGGTGCGCGGCGGCCGTGTGACGCTTGGCCCGGAGGGCGAGCTGAAGATGCGCCGGGGCCGCATTGACCGCACAAAGGAGGAGCAATGAATCAGAAACAAATTCGTGCCGCAGTAGAGGCAATGCTCTTTGCCTACGCGGAGCCCATCGGGGCCGACAAGCTGGCTCAGGCGCTGCAGCTGCCCACCGCCAGTGTGGAATCTGCGCTGGAAGCGCTGCACGAGCGCTGCCAGAAAGAGGACAGCGGCCTGTGCCTGCTCCACCTGAACACCCACTGGCAGCTGGCCACCAAAACGGAATTTGCGGAGTGCGTCCGCCGTGTGCTGGACACCCGCCGCTCCATCCCGCTGGGCCCTGCGGCCATGGAGACCCTGACTGTCATTGCCTACAACCAGCCCGTCTCCCGCGCCTTCATCGAGCAGGTGCGCGGCGTGGATTCCTCCTCCAGTGTGTCGGGCCTGCTGGAAAAGGGGCTCATTGAAGAGGCAGGCCGTCTCGATCTGCCCGGCAGACCGGTGGCTTTCCGCACCACGGACGTGTTCCTGCGGTGCTTCGGCCTGTCCAGTCTGGAAGATCTGCCCCCGGTGCGGGGCACGGAAAGTGAGGCGGCCCAATGAGCGTCCTGTGGAGTGTTCTCGCTGGTATCGGTACGGTGCTGCTGTTCCTCTTAAAAGGAGTGGGCATCCTGCTGCTGGTGGTGCTGGTGTTGGGTCTGCTGCTCATGTTCTGCCCCTTCTGCGCCGATGTGCAGTGGGCGGAGGACATCTTTCAGGTAAAGGCCGGTGCACTGGGCATCACCTTCCCGGTGTTCCGGTATCCCGCGCCGGAAAAGCCGGAGAAAAAGAAAAAAGAAAAAAAGAAGAAAGCGTCCAGTGCACAGAAGCCCAAAAAGGAAGCCCCGCCCCGCCAGAAGGCGAAGCTGACCCTGCAGACCGTCTGCACCATCTTAAAAGGGGCGGGAAAGCTTACCCGGGCCATCATCGGCTCCCTGCGCTTCACCCGGATCGACGTTGTCCTCGGTGTCCGGGGCGAAGACCCTGCCGAGGCTGCCCGCAGCTATGGCAGGCTGAACGCCTGGCTCTACCCGACCTTGGGCTTCCTGGACCGGTTCCTCTATCTGGACTTCGAGCAGCTCCGGCTCCTGCCGGATTTCGGCAGCGCCGAGCCCACCGTAAAGGATCACGTCTCCTTCCGGGTCACGGCCCGGGCCTACGTCATCGTTTTCACGCTTCTGCGCGTTCTGTATGCGTTCTGGCGCGAAAAGGTACTGGACGTTTTTCTCTAGCTCGGGTATAATATTTTTGTATGGTGCGTCCGCGTCCCGGCCCGTACAGGGCAGGGAAGTGGTTCCGTGGGAGCGGCGTTCCGCTCCCCGATATAGAAGTAAGGAGGCCGAATTTATGGCTGAGCATCCCATTCAGAACCTGATGAACGTTACAATGGACAAGATCCGTCAGATGGTGGATTCCAACACCATCGTCGGCAAGCCCATCACCACCGATGACGGCACCACCATCCTGCCGGTGTCCAAGGTGAGTTTCGGCTTTGCCTCTGCCGGCACCGATTTCGACGGCAAGAACGCCGCCAACAAGGATCTGTTCGGCGGCGGCTCCGGCGCGGGTGTCAACATCCAGCCCGTGGCATTCCTGGTGGTCAAGGATGGCTGTGTCCGCACCATCCAGCTCTCTGACGGCAACAACACCGTGGACCGCGCCCTGACCATGATCCCCGAACTGGTGGAAAAGGTCAGCGCACTCATTAAAAAGGACGAGCCTGCTGCGCCCAAAAGCGGGCAGTGACGGCCAGCCGTCCTCAACACACCGCCGTAACTGCAAGAATCCAACTTGCAGTTTTTTCAGCGCATGCTCCGGCGTGCGCTTTTGAGCGCCGGGAGGCGCACAAGGAGTTTTATTATGGCAGAAGAACGTATTCAGAAGATCATGGCCGAGCAGGGCCTGTGCTCCCGCCGCGCGGCCGAGCAGATCATTGCCGAGGGCCGTGTCAAGGTCAACGGCCACCCCGTCAAGGTGGGCGACAAGATGGACCCCAACCGGGATGTGCTGCATGTGGATGACGAGCGCATCTACATCCAGAAGAACCAGCAGCTCTACTATCTGGCCCTGTACAAGCCCCGCGGCTATGTGACCACCGCCAGCGATGAGCTGGGCCGCAAGACCGTTATGGAGCTGGTCAGCGATATCCCCGCCCGCCTGTACCCGGTGGGCCGCCTGGACAAGGACAGCGAGGGCCTGCTGCTGATGACCAACGACGGTGCCTTTGCGCAGGCTGTCACCCATCCGTCGGGCGGCATCTCCAAGCTGTACCGCGTCACCGTGCAGCCCCGGGCCGATGAGAGCCAGATCCTGAAGATGAGCTCCGGCGTTGTGCTGGACGATGGCACCAAGACCATGCCCTGCGCCATCAACGTCGTCACCGATGAGCCCGGCCGCACCGTGATGGAGATGACCCTGAAAGAGGGCAAGAACCGCGAGATCCGCCGCATGTGCGAGGCCGTTGGTCTGGAGGTCGTCCGCCTGAAGCGCAACGCCGAGGGCGTGGTCAAGCTGGGAATGCTCAAGCCCGGCACCTATCGTGAACTGACCAAGGCAGAGGTCAACGGCCTGCGTGCCGCCGCCGCCAAGGGCCGTGCCCAGACCCGCAGCGCATCGCTGCAGTCCAAGGCTGCCGCCCGCCGCCCCAAGGGCCCTGTGGGCAGGGGCACTGCCCCCGCAAAACGGAGAAAGTGATCGTTTTTTCGGCTTTCACGGCGCAAAAACCGTCTGATCCTGGAAAAGATTGTGAAATTTTTCCGCAAAATGGGCCTTTCAGCCCTTGTGAACGCTCTCAAAATAAGGTATAATGATACTAATTTTGAAAGCTCAAAATAAAAAGCTCAAAATAGAAAAGCAGGAGGTCTTACCATGGCTTCAAAGAGTAACAAAGGAGAAATCCTCGCCAAGTTTTTCGATGACGGGGAGTATACCGCACTGTTTGCGGACGGCGCAGTGAGTGCTGCCTGCGGCTATGCGGCTGGTCAGCAGGCTTATGCTGTTTACCAGAACGGCGAGGCTGTCTCTGTCAAGGACGTTGAGAAGAACATCAAGGTCCTGGAGATGGCTGCTCAGACCGGCTGCCCGGTGGTCACGTTCTACAACTCTGTCGGCGCTAAGCTGGCTGAGGGTCTGGACGTTCTGACCGCCAGCGCCAGGCTGAACGCCACCATCGCCAAGGTTTCCGGTGTCATTCCCCAGATCGCAGTCGTCACCGGCGTGTGCGGCGGCACCAGCGCACTGAGCGCTGCCAATGCTGACGTGTGCGTCATGGCTGAGGATGCAGAGCTGTTCTTCACCGCTCCGTTCACCTCCGCCGCCAAGGGCGACAAGGTCCCCGGCGCAGGCACTGCCGAGGCTGCTGCCAAGGCTGGTGTGGCTGCCATCGTGGCTGCCAACGCTGAGGAAGCTGCCGAGAAGGCTGCCCACATCGTGGGTCTGCTGCCCGCCAACAACCTGACCGGCCCCGCCATCTTCGAGTTCGAGCAGCCCACCAGCGTTCTGAGCGCCGGTGCTGCCCCCGAGAAGGCTGCCGCTGCCCTGATCGACAAGGACAGCGCTGTGGAGCTGTACGCAGGCTTCGGCAAGCACGTCTACACCGCATTCGCAACCATCGGCGGCAACGCTGTGGGTATTGTGGCCACCGGCGAGACCCTGTGCCACAACTGCGTGGCCAAGGCTTCCCGCTTTGTCCGCCTGTGCGATGCTTTCAGCGTGCCCGTGCTGACCATCGTCAACACCAACGGCTTTGTACCCAGTGCCACCGATGACATCGCAGGCGGCATCCGTGAGGCTGCCCGTCTGGCTGCCACCTATGCCGATGCTACCACCGCCAAGGTGGCTCTGCTGTCCGGCAAGGCTGTGGGCCCTGTCTACACCGCTCTGGCCAACGCTGACCTGAAGATCGCCGTCAACGGCTGCACCGTCAGCGCTCTGGAGCCCAACGCTGCCGTCTCTGTCCTGTACAAGGCCGAGATCGACGCTTCCGACAACATCATTGCCGCCACCAACGCCAAGGCTGCCCAGTACACCGCTGAGGTGTGCAGTGCTGCCAACGCCGTTGCCGCCGGTGCCGCTGATATGACCTGCGACGCTGCCAACGCCCGTGCAAGCGTGGTTGCCGCCTTTGAGCTGCTGAGCACCAAGCGTGCCACCCGCCTGCCCAAGAAGCACGGCAACATGGCTCTGTAAGCGGTTCCGGAACGTAAACCGTACATCGAATCCATACATTGATTTTGTTCAGGAGGATCCTTCCATGAAGTACTACAATATTACCGTCAATGGCGTTGCTTACAGCGTTTCCGTTGAGGAGACCGCCGCAGGCGCTGCTCCCGTTGCAGCTCCCGCTGCTCCCGCCGCACCCAAGGCTCCGGCTGCTCCTGCTGCCGCTCCCAAGGCTGCTGCTCCCGCCGGTGCTGCCGGTGCTGTCGCCGTCAAGGCTCCCATGCCCGGCAACATCCTGGATGTCAAGGTCGCAGCCGGTGCTTCCGTCAAGGCCGGTGACGTGCTGGTCATCCTCGAGGCCATGAAGATGGAGAACGAGATCGTTGCTCCTCAGGATGGCACTGTGGCCTCCGTCAACGTCAACAAGGGCGACACCGTCAACTCCGGTGACGTTCTGGTTTCCATGAACTGAGAACTGAGGAAGAGGTGACAACCATGGCCAAAAAGCCGATCAAGATTACGGAAGTCGTCCTGCGTGATGCTCACCAGTCTCTGCTGGCCACCCGTATGACGATGGATGAGATGCGTCCCATCCTGCCCGAAATGGATAAGATCCCTTACTTCTCTGTCGAGTGCTGGGGCGGCGCTACCTTTGATAGCTGCATCCGCTTCCTCGATGAGGACCCCTGGGAGCGTCTGCGCATCCTGCGCAAGGAGCTGCCCCACCAGAAGCTGCAGATGCTGTTCCGCGGCCAGAACATGCTGGGCTACCG
>ENA-ORCP01000166-ORCP01000166.1-human-gut-metagenome-genome-assembly--contig:-NODE-166-length-55512-cov-12.817696_pt1 | contig 55512 bp, 38 predicted proteins | sample MGYA00242990_ERZ507991 | MGnify/ENA primary metagenome ERZ507991 (study PRJEB26167, sample SAMN06115496) | human gut metagenome | host: Homo sapiens | place: China:Henan | collected 2015-05-07... | reverse complement strand
CTGCCGAGACCTTTGCGGCCTGCACCTTCGCGAGCGCCGCCACGGTTTTCTTTTTTAGTTGTTTTATCCATGATGAAATAAAAAGAGGAAAATTTTTGAAATAATAATACTATTTCAAAAATTATATTGTCAATTTTTGCATAATTTCTGTGAAACAGTCCCATACTCGGGCGGGGAGAATTCGCAGCTAAAAATGATTAAAATAGAAGCTGGCAATTGTAAGTCTCCATAAGACTTGAGGGTCGAAACAAATTCCAGAACCTGATTCTTGTTTCGGCCCTTTTTCATTTATACCCAGTTAAAAATTTTCCTTCATTCCGTAGTGCTTCTTTTTGCCGTCGGCTTTTTTTCCCTTATTGTCCTTGAGTCCAGATAGAATCTACACATCTTGATTAACTCTTAAGGAGAGAGAAGTGAATAAAACAGAGCTTATCGAAGTATTGGCAGAAAAAGCCGGCACAACTAAATTGCTTACCGAAAAGGTCATTAACGCGTATCTCGAGACTGTGATGGACACTGTAGCCAAAGGTGATACCGTTTCATTAGTGGGATTTGGTGCGTTCTCAAAGGTTCACCGTAACGCCCGCACAGGAAGAAACCCTGCAAACGGACAAACAATTCAGCTTCCGGCCACTGAACTTCCTAAGTTCGTTCCCGGGAAAATCTTTAAAGACAAAGTGAAGGGTCAATAGCAGAGAAAATAGTTGGGGGTTGGGTCCTGCTTCCTGATATGGGAGGCGGGACCGATTTTTTTGATAAGAGTAAAATTAAATACCGTATTTTTGCTAAGGTTTAATACCTATAAAATTGTTGATCAACAACTTTCAAGGGAAAAAGATTTTTTATAGTCAGTAAAAGCTACAAAATCAGGCAAGTTGCGCGCAGGGGAAAGCGGGGGAGGGCTTTATAAAAAGAGAAGATACTTAACCTCTGCTATTAAAACATGAATACCTCAAAAATCAAACTTCTTGCAGCAATCCTCGTATTTGGTTTTTCCCCTCTGGCCTTCTCTCAAACAACGCCGTCTCCGACTTTGGGAATGGAGATTCTCAAGGATTTGGGGAATGTCAAAGACATGGTGGAAGTTCCTGACGGTCCTTTCCACGCCGTCGAAAATCAAGGCGGCGGAATTTTGTTTATCAGTTCGTCCGGACGATTTGTTTTGGGGGGTGTGGCATTTGATATCTGGAACAAAAAGCAGCTGCGCACCGTCAATGATATGCGCTATGCCTTCAATCACATTGACTTTAAGACGCTTGGAGTCAATTTCGACGAGATTAAAGCCATTGAATTCGGAAACGGCAACAAAGAAGTAGTGATCTTTGCGGATCCCAATTGTATGTGGTGTCACCGTCTGGTTGAAGAGACCCTAAATGACCAGGCTCTTACTAAGGAATACAAGTTCAAAGTTGTAGCGGTTCCTGCTCTTGGAAATGATTCTTTCATCAAAACCAAACGGCTTTATTGTGCTAAGGAAACCAAGCCCGAAGTTTTATTGGATGCCATGATGCACGATAAAACATTGTCTCTGGAACAAGTTCCCAACTGCAACACTTCTGGTTTGGACAAGAGGCTTGTAATTTCAGAGGCAGTCGGCGTCAAAAGTGTTCCTTTTATTGTTGCCCCGGACGGAAGATTTACAACCGGGAAACCGAGAGACTTAAAGGCTTGGTTGGAGTTAGGCGAAAAAGAAAATGAGCGTCAGGCTCAAATCTATCGTCAGGCAATTAAAGAAGCGGCTGCAAAGCTCACAAAGCAGACAGGATCTTCAATTCATCAATCCGAAACGTCTGAAATCAAAAAATAAAGGAGGGAAGTTTCGTGGGCCTCTTTGACTTCTTTAAATCGAAGGATGATGACGAATCTAAGATCGGGATACCGTCTGATGAACGTACATCCTCTTTTATGCGTCCTTTGGCTTTCGATGAAGAAAACAATCTCTTTATCTTGGAAGACAAGGCGCTTGCCTTTGCATTTCAGTGTTTGCCGTTAAACGGCACAAGCGACGGCTTGCAGGAGCGAATCAAAGAACTTCTGCAAATGGAGTTCCCGCACGACACGATCATGCAGTTTTGCCTGTTTCGGTCACCGGACATTGAAATGGAACTTAAGGATTACCGCGAGCTGAGGCCCACAGTAATTCAGGATCCTATTTTGCGAGACAGTGTTAAAAGCCGGGAAAACTTTCTTCGGACGCATACGAGAGAGATGATCGAAACAACTCTTTCGAACGGAGCCTTTTACCGCAACGGGATCATTGTTGATTTGAAATTGATGGTGAGTGTGATTATTCCCATCAAAAACGAGTTACCGACTTCTGAAGACATAGAGCGTGCGAAAAATATCAGCGTGGCTGTGAAATCATCCCTTACAACGATCTGCCTATGTCCGGTTGAAGTAGATGCGAACCGTTACCTGAGATTCATTTCCCCGATGATTAATTGGAGTCGGAATGCTGCATGGACTAACAATTTCGTCGGTTTATGGGAACCGAGCACTCCGCTGTCCAAACAAGTGTTTGATTGGGATACTAACTTGGAAGTTACGTCAGAGGATTTGAAACTCGGTGACTACGCTTATTGCCGCGTCTGTTCCGCAAAGCAATTTCCTGAGATGTATTACTTCGGAGAAGCGGCGAAATACACAGGGAATATTGACGGCTCGACAGATTCTCTGATGTTTCCTTATGCGGTCTGCATCAATTGTTATTTCCCGGATCGAGATGCACTAAAAACTTCGGTTCGAACAAAGCGTCAATTTACGGTTAATCAGGCGTTCGGACCGATTGCTAAATATTCTCCCGAACTATTGGACAAGAAACAAAGTTTCGACATTTTGGACGCCAGTATGCGAGACGGCGCAAAGGCCATGAAGATCTCAGGTTCCGTTTTGGTATTTGGCAAAACCAAGGTTGAGTGTGAATCAAATGCCAGAGCTTTGATGGGATCCTGGCGAGAAAAGTGGTTCACATTGATGTTGGATAAATATGTCCAGTTGCCCGTTTTTACCCAGTGTTTGCCGATGAACGCAAACAACGGAATGTCCAGGTTCCTGTTCAGGACAAAGACCGTTACTACCGATCAGGCAGCAGTATTACTTCCGATTTTCGGAGAATGGAAGGGTACAGGCACCGGGCATCTTCTGATGAGTTCGAGAAACGGTCAAATCATGAGTTTCTCTCTGCACGATACAGGATCGAACAAGAACTGCGTGGTTGCGGCTCAGTCAGGCTCGGGTAAATCTTTCTTTATTAACGAGTTGATTGTTTCGTACTTATCTGAAGGCGCACAAATTTGGGTCATTGACGCGGGTAAGTCTTATAAAAAGCTTTGCGCAGACTTTGAGGGAGACTTTTTACAGTTTGACGAAGAGACTGACATCCGAATGAATCCCTTTGAGTTGATCGAGGATTATGAAGATGAAGAGGATACGTTGGTTTCTTTGCTGCTGAATATGGCGAGCCAAAGCGGAAACATCTCTGACATTCAGACCACGGGGCTAAAGAAAGCTCTTCACGATCTCTGGAAAGAGAAAGGTAAGGAGGCAACTATTGATGATGTGGCTTCCAGGCTATTGAATTTTGAAGACGGAAGATTAAAAGACATCGGGACTCAGCTTTATCCTTTCACGAGTGAAGGAGGCTATGGCCGCTACTTTAAGAAGGGAAATAACGTCAGCTTCAAGAACAAGTTCACAGTGTTGGAATTGGACGAGCTTCAGGGGAAGAAGCACCTTCGTCAAGTCATTCTTCTTCAGTTAATCCTGCAAATTCAGCACGACGTTTATTTGGGAGACCGTTCCCGCAAGAAGATCGTTGTTGTGGATGAAGCTTGGGACCTTTTGAAAGAAGGCGAGGTGGCGAGCTTCATGGAAGCTGCTTACCGTAAGTTCCGTAAATACAACGGTGCTGTTCTGATTGCCACCCAGTCCGTCAGTGACCTCTATGAAAACCCGGTTGGCCGAGCGATTGCTGAAAACTCAGCTACGATGTGTCTTCTTGGTCAGAAACCGGAAGCCATTGAGTCGGTGACAAAGAAAGGTCAACTCGAACTTTCTCCAGCATACGTAAATCTTTTGAAATCGGTTCATACGGAAGCAGGTGTCTTCTCTGAGATTTTCGTCAAGAGCGAAAGAGGCTACGGAATTTACCGTCTCATTGTGGACGACTATTCAAAACTTTTGTATTCCACTTCTCCTGATGAGCTATCAGCAATCCAACGTTGGATTGATAAGGGTTACTCGAATACAGAAGCCATTCATATAGTTCTGGAAGAGCGTAAGGCTCGTAATTCTTAATTACTCACTTGGAAAAAATATGCCTGAAAACGTTAATTACTATCACATCACTCCATTGGTAAACGACCTTGAGCGCTTCTTTAACAAATATCGGTTGTTAGCTGTTGAATCAAAGGAGTTGGGGATAAAACTTGAAACTAAAGATCTTGCTACATTTAAACCGTTTCCCAACAAAATCTATGTCATGGGTAGCCTGAAACTGCATCGTAATAGAAAAGCAAAAGGAATATTGATAAGAAAAGAAGGTAAACCCGTTTTAAATTATTCGGTAGCTTCTTTATGGGAGTTTGAACGTTCTCCGGACCGGATCGAAAGAAGTAAGGTGATCGTTGATTACACGATTTCTCCGAAAGAAGCTATCCCGAAGGAGTATGGAAATCTATTTACCGATGACTTTATGCTTTGGGAAGGCTTTTCGGGTATGGGAAAAGGAGGAGGACGACCTGCTGTCTTCGAGGGTAAGCCCCTTGTCCTCCCAAGCTTGATAAGGATTACTCCTGACGAACTAGAAAAAGAATTTCTTTGCCGAAATTTGGGTGGGATTTGGACACCAAAACACAAAGCGTCAGCCGAAAATCGTATTACCAGACTTCAAACGTTCGGAAACACATTTTTCCCGATGATGTCGCGACAATACTTTCCTATTAGTTGGGGCAGTTGGGAATCATTTCGCCTTGAAGGGGAAAAGTATCCTGTACTTGAAGATGCTGTTGAACCGAATTGAGAACTTTTTCAACGAAAAAGATGAAAGAGGGCTATGTGAGTTTTGGAGTAAAGGCGCTGATCCTCTTAGCCCTTCTTTCGTCTCTTTTCACATTTCTAACAGCCCGTTTCAGAATAGGTATAGACGATCAGAAGGTCCCGTGCCTGGGACATCACGTGTACTTCATTGATCTTAAGAGAGTTGAAGCAAAGCCTGTAAAAGGTGAGGCTTATTCGTTTGTGATTCGATTAAGACCTTTGGCTCAGAACGATAAAGAACCGCGTGAATTTACGTGGGCCAAGAGACTGGCGGCAGCAGAGGGAGACACGATTGAAATTACCAAAGACGGTAAGTTTCTTGTGAATGGAACATTGGTGAGAGAGTCTCTCCCGTTAGCTGCGAAATTAGGAAAAGAGCCTGAATACTTCAGCCGCCGGCAAGTTTTGAAAAAAGGCGAACTCTACTTTCTGGGTGATACAGAAACCTCTTACGACTCACGATATTGGGGTCCCGTGAAAGTTACACAGCTCAGAGGGAAAGTGATCGGCGGAGTTTTCTGACAAATAGAGTGAAAGTTATGCGATTGTTTTTTCAAATTTCACCTCCTGTAATGATGCTGGCACTTCTCGCTGCTTCAACGGCCTATGCAAACACCGAAGGTTTGAAGGTAACGGAAGAGGACTCTGCGCGCATTGAAGCCTTAAAAATGGAACCGGCGAAAGAAGCTCTGGTACGCGGCTTCGTGCATGAGATCCGATCCAAAGCAGAAGCTGCAGGGTTGGAGCCGACAGACTTTTTGCCTCTGATGCCGTCCGGAGAAAATGATCAAGACTACTCAGCCTATCGCCTCAAACAGATGCAGATTAAGCGCGAAACTGCCAATGCTCGTGTAAGGGCGTGGGCTGCTAAAAACGGCGTTAAACCTGAGGCAGGTGCAATAAGCTCACGCAAAATCAGCCGCAACGAAGCAATGGCCCGTGCTTCTGCCGTTTTTGAACCGGATCCTTATAAACAGGGAGAACTTTATTCAAAGCTAATCCGAACACGTGCTGTTCAGGGAAAAGCGGTCAAAGTTGATATGAGGAACGGCGGTTCTCCAGTCCCCCTGGGAGAAAACGGTCGTAGGATTCTGGCTCAAGTAGAAAATCTAAATTCCTCCCAGGCGGTCGAAGATTATGAACTTACGACAGTCGGAGAGATATTCGGAGTCAAAAAGAAAGTAGTAAAAAGGAAAAAAAGTAAGCAGACAATAATGGCTCAAAGAAGAGCTGAGGCAGAACTTGAACGCAAAAATCAGAGAGAACAGGAACGTCTGCTCAAGCGTCAAAAGCAGATCGCAGCAAGGGAAGCCGCCAGACAAAAACGCGAAGCCCTGATTGCAGAACGTGAAGCGAAAAAAGCCAAGCTCAGAGAGAAGAAGTACGCTACCCCTTACAGTGACGGAACCATTGAGGAAAACGACAAGTCATCTGCTCCGGCGAAGCAGGTTAAGGACTCAGGAAGCGATGGAAACCCAAGAATAGGTACAACGCGTTCCGTTACTGACGCAAAAGCCGGTTCTAACGTTAATCCCGAAAATAAACTTTACGTTTCCCCGGAAGAATTGGTTTCAAAGGACGAAGACACGACCTTAAAGGTCAAAGAAGTTTTCCGAAAAACCCAGACCAAAGAGATCAAACGCGGAGAGATTTGGGATCCCGGCGTTATTTACGAAAGCAAAGATAAATCCGCAGGAAAGCCTTTAACTGTTGATGATCCCGCACCCGGGAAGAATACAAGCCGAAGGGACGAGACGCTTGATTGGGGAAAAAGCAGTCGCTTGGCATCTTTGGCAACTGAATCTGACTCACCCGTTGTTCTTTTCGGAAGAAGCGATAAACCTAAGGCATACCGTTCTGTTGTGCTTTCCTTTTTCGGCAGTATCGTAAATTTAGCTCATGCAGCAACCGGAGGATCGTCGATTCAGGAAAACCGGGCCAAATTTTCTCCGGAAGATCTGGCTATTTTTAAGGAACAAGCGAAAAAACTGGAATCAAAGCGCAAGCCTGACAATCAAGACTCGGATGCTTTAGAAAAATTAGGGAAAGAGCTTAACGCTCAGAAAGATGCGATTCTTACCAACTCTGAAACAATGCAAAAAGCCGGTTCTGCTGTAAAGGAATCTCAAACGCTTTTTAAAGATTTGGAAAATGAGCAGTCTCTTGCTCCGGGATCAAAAGAGCAATCGGCAGCTAATCCTGAAACAGAAACGAAGTGGCTGACAACTTTCTTCATTTCAGAGTCAATGGGAAAGGAAAAGGTTAAGGCCCTTATTGACGCCTATGCGGGTGACAACACAGTACGCTTTGTTTTGAAGGGTTTTAACGGCAAAGGAACCATTAACGATGGATTAAAGTGGCTTCTGGATCTGATACTTGGAATGAATCCTCAGCCGAACATTATTCTGGACCCGGAGCTGTTCCGGCGCTATGACGTTACAGTGGCCCCGACAATGTTGCTTGAGCGAGTTGACGGCGCTCCGGTAGAAAAACAAAGCGCAGACGAGCGAAAGATTTTCAAAACGCTCAAGAATCTTGGTACGGCCTTAGGGTTGGCAGAAGATCAATCTAAAACTGCAGCGGATCAAATTGCACAGGAGGTTGTCGCTAAAAAGACTTTAACAAGGCGTCCTGCGCTTATCGTTTCCGGTGTGACCTCTCGTGAATGGGCTATTGAAAAGGCTAAAGAAGGAGCCGAATTTAATCAAAAAACTCAAGGCGAAGTTTTTGAAATTTCTGAGCGAGACATTCAGGAAATTGCTAAAGAGAGGGTTGCAAGAATCGACTGGGAAAGAAAAAAGGAAGAGGCATTAAATCGCTTCTGGGAGCGTCAGCAGGATCATTACGTAAGTCTGCCTTTGGCTCAGGAATCGACAGAACGGGTCGTTGATCCGAGCATAGTTCTGAATCGTGATGTTTACGGAGCAGACGGTTCAGTTGTATTCAGAGCCGGGCAAAAATTCAATCCTTTTGATCGGATGCCGTTTACCAAAACAGTCATTGTTTTTAATGCTTCAATGCCTAAAGAAGTTGAGGCTGTGGGTAAACTTGTCAAAGAAGAACAATCTCAAAACCGCAATGTTCTTTTGTTAGTGACGGAATTTAAATCTTCAAGTGCTTTCGAGCAGATAAAGTCCATGAATGAAAGTTGGCGGGAACCGGTTTACCTGCTGACACCGGAGCTCAAGGAGCGATTTCAGATCAGAGCAACCCCTACAGTGGTTAGGGCCGATAACAAAAAGAAGGTCTTCAATGTTAAGGAGATCTCGTTGCTTGCAGAAAAAGTTAAAAAAAGGAAGTAACACTAAATTAAGGGAGAGAGCTTAATACCCTGCAAGGAAGTTGTGGTATCAGTGCCAAAATTCAATGAAATACACCAACTACACAATCCCCCAAAAAGTCTTTATCAGCTTGGCCCTTATATCACCGTCATTAATAACAGTGTTTTACGGGCACGGCTGATAAAAAACACTTGAGCCCCGCAGCCTTCGCTTTGGGGCTCTTTACCTAAGTGCCTAGCAAATTACAAGCAGAATCAAAGCGATGACTAGTTTAAGCAGCCACCGTTTGCCACGCTTTGGTATACTAGAGGCATGAGATTTAAACCTAAGCATGATCTCATCCTTTAAGGCGGCTCCGGACTGCAATCCGTGAGCCGTTTTGCTTGGTTTCTTCAAAGACTGGAAAGGTTACCAGCAACTTCCCAATTCCATTCTCGTCATGCTCCACCGAGATTGGTTTTTGCATTTTACCAAATCAGGTTACGTGAAATTTTTGAATAATCTTGCGAAAAATAAGACCCGCACATTGCGGGCCTTGATGGTGTTTTATTTCGGCTTTCAGCCTAGCTAAGTTGAGGTAACGTCACCGAACCCTTCCCGAAGGCTCCGTGCTTCAAGGCTTCTTAGCACCCTCAAGCACCTCATGACCAGATCTGCACACTTGTTGCAGATTTACTTCTTTGTTTATGTTTTATCCATACATTTGACACCCATCAATTTCCGTAAACGAATTTCCGTAAACGAAAAGAGCGGCCAAGGTTCGCAATCCGTGGCCGTTGCTAGGTACAGATTTCATTCAATTGGATCTGTGAGAATTATTGTACCCCCGCTTGCTCGACCCGTCATTACCACAACGACTATTTTTAGAATCAAGAGTGACACTACCTATCCCACCGATTGTGTTTTATGCGATAATCCCCCTTGCTGACTTGAAAGGGTTAGCATTTATCAACTCTTGAAATCAACAAAGCCCGTGCTCCTAACACGGGCTTTGTCTTATGGAAATAAATTCTTCAGAATCTTCAGAGAGCTTTTCTAATGCTTTGAACATTCTTTTGGAATATTGTTTCATTGGCATTTCTTGAGTTTCATCATAAAGCCTTCATTCCCCGATTTACGTAGGCTGACAAGAAATATCCCCGCTTGGCTGTTAATCTCTCCTCAAGTAGTTGATTTTTCCAGTAGGCCCCCAGCCAATCATTAAGAAGGTGCTTAGGCGTTTTTTTTCGAGGTCTGAGGTGCAGAGGTGGGCAAAATGACAGAAAGAAAGATTGCAAAGGCTGTAGCTGCCGAAGCTGTAACTGCTATCACAGGCATCAAAGGTCTATTGAAAACTTATGACGGTCAAGCGATGGCGCATTTGTGTAAAGCCGACGAATTGGTTCCGTTTCACATGATTATCGGAGGCCAGCCGCTGACACCTCCGACTCATGAAGGACGGATGGCCCTGAGTAAACAAGACGAAAAAGGTCTTGAAAAGTTTTATGCAGAATCTGTATTGGTAGGCTGGTGGTACACAAGAACGGTAGGTGTTTTTTACGATGATGTTCTGCTGGAGCTTTTGGGCGCTAACCAAAGAGATTTGCACGTTTCATACGAGCAATTATTAAGATTTTTAGGCAATCCGGTGCTAATCCCGTTTGAGAAACCTTATGAAACCGGCGACGCAGATGTCCTCGGTTGTATTTTCGGCTTTTATAGCATGGAGGAATTTTTCTTTGAAGACAAGAAGTTAAGGTATTCAGAAATAATGCTGTTGCCGCTTCTCAGAGATCGTTCTTCGGGGAAATCTTATTTCTCGCCCATTACTCTGGATTACCAGATGAACATCCTTCCCGATTCTCCAATGAAGCTTTCGAAGTTGGTCGAAGATACTGTCAAAAATTGGAAAAGCACTACTGGGATTGAACTCTATCAACATGAACTCTTCTCGAAGATTGCTTATTTGCTGAATGAAACACTGGACGTTAATCGTTGTCTCTCAGCACGTCCTCCAAAAATGTCTTATACACGCAAAGATCGAGCCGTAATGGTTCCTCCCGATACTCCGACATTCCGTCACTTGGGCGAAGAAATCAGAAAGTGTAGGTTGGATACTGTTTCTTGCCTTTCGACCGTCAATTAATTTTTTCGTCTGAAGAGAATGACTGATAAAGACATACCAACAGCCGTTGCATCCGAAGCCGTTCGCGCCATCAGAGGAATAAATGCACTCCTTAAGGACTACACAGGAACGGCTTTGGCACACCTTTACGAACTTCAGGAATCGGAAACAATCCGCCTGATTGTCGGCGCACAGCCTTTGATTCCGCCAACCCCCGACGGTTTGCTGAAGTTTAAAACCTCAAGCATTATGGAGTACAAGAAATTTTTCTTTTCCTCCGTCCTGACTGCATGGTGGTTCACGCGAACTGTGGCCATATTTGATAAAGATATGGTAGAGGAGCTTCTGGCAACGGAACAAGTCGATTTGCAAATCGCCATTTCACAATTTGCTAGGTTTTTGGGAAATCCTGTACTTATTCCGTTTGAAAAACCCTACGAATCCGGAGAGTTTGAAATTCTCGGCTGCTTAATCGGATTCTTCGAATGGGGAATGGACTACCAATTTCCGTCCGGAAAGAAAGTAAAACAATCGCAAATGATGTTTTTGCCGTTGCTTCGAAAGAAAGCAACCGGAGAAGTGTATTTCTCTGTAGGGGCACCCACGCTTCAAAGAGAATCATCCCTCGATCCTACGTACAACCTTTCGAAAATTTTTGCAGTTTTGAAGACCAGATCAAACTTCATCGGGTTTGATTTGTACCAGAACGAACTTTTCTCCAAGCTCGCCTATCTGATGACAAAAACGCCGGACGTGAACAAGTGTATGTCCGGATCGGTTCCTGAAATTGTTCGGCGCCGCAGAAAACCTGCCACTATATTTGCGCCCGAAAGACCGAGAATGATGACGTTGGGAGTAGCTTTCGGCACCGCTATCAGAAAGTATAAAGAAGCCATTGCATCATCTCCCTCGGCCTTCAAAGGGACAGTAAGGCCGCACATTCGTCGTGCGCATTGGCACACTTTCCTGACGGGAAAAGGACGAGTGGAGCCGGATGTGAAGTGGGTTCCATCTATCTTTGTTAAATCGGCAGAATTATCGGAAGGGTAGAAGGCTCAGAAGTGTGGCCTTCAGGACAGCTCGGCCACACCGGTCAGATTCGGACCTCCGCATTTGCCAGAGATCAGAACTTATCTGAGAGCGACAACCGAGGCCCACGACTTTACGTCCACGACGGATTCTGCCCCCAAAGCAGACGCCGATATGCCTCAGGTGGCCGCAAGGAAAGTGTATCACTGGTCTTTGATGACAAACGGTACAAATAAGCCCGGCTCTACTCGCCATCGTTGCTAAGGCAACAGTAATGCGTTTCCGGATTATTCCATCCAAGTTCCATCCAAGTAGCGAAAATACTTGAGAAAAGTATTAGAAGGGGGGGCAATTTTTTTTCATCTGCACATGAAATTCTCCACGGCCCTGGCTTTGCTTTCCAGGCCGTTTACTGATTGAAAACGCACAAGGCCGACCCTTTAGGTATCGGCCTCTTTTCAGCTCTTAGAGCTTCGTGCGGATTACAGCCCACAACATCAGAACAAGCGCAATCTTGTAATCAAGATTGACATCACCTGTCCAGACAACCGTGTTGTGAGATATAATCTCCCACGAGGTTAGAAATGTTGCTACCATCTCGTCCCTCATAAGAATTGTTTAGATTCACCAAAGCCCGGTCCCGCCCGGGCTTTGTCGCATCTGATCCCTTTCGGGGCCCTCTACGGCAAACGCCGTAATCCTTTGCTAATTCCTAAAATTAAGGGATTGGCGTAGATTTCGAGGGCGAGGACTTCGGACAAAGTTCATTTCCTTTCGTGGTTTGCTGATTGTAACCGAGTTAACGGCATACAGGATCTTCCTTTGATTTTTTTCAGAGCTGCGATTCTTCTGTTTTTCGGACCATTTCTGACAGGCTTGGTTTTCATGATCTTTTAAATTAAAGGAGTCATAAAAGATCAACAAAGCAACCAAGATGCTTAAAAGAATCAGCCTCTTACTCAAGGAAACCGTCGTTTATACGGTTTGTGCTTCTCTGGTCTCGCTCCCATACTATGGAACGGCTTCAGCTCAAACATCTTCCACTAATGCGAATATGCAAAGCGCTGCAATGGCCGGGCGAGAGATGCAAAATTCGGCCATCAGCGACTTGAAAGGTTACGTAAATAAACTTGGTTACGGGGCCAAAGACCTTGTGCCTCAGTCGGTTAATGGCGTCAACAACGGAAAAGGCATGACCGTTGAGGACGTTCAGAAGCTCATGGGGATTTATAAAGACAATGATGAGTACAGGAAGCAAGGTAACGCTTATATCGTTGATCTCGAAAAACGCTCGGTAAATGCAGATTCGTCAGACCCGGAAGCGGCAGCTTATTCCGTCTTGAAGACTGTTTCGGCATTCCCGAAAAACCAAATCACCGAAAACGATCCTATTGTTCAAAAGACAAAAGAGACGCTTGAAGGACTGGAAGATTTTTCCAAGACTTTGGCTGATTGCACTGCGATGGAAGAATTTCTGCTGCAGGAGAGAGTCGTGCATGAACCCATCTACGAACAATGTACTAGGGTCATAGACAAAACAGGTTCGTGCCAGATTCAACACCTTTATGACTTAAAGGAACCTATTGAGCACGCGGGAGGCCCTTACAACGTCGGAGCTTGCGAAGGGGAGCAGGGCTGCATCAATATTTGGATCGGCAAAGTCGGCGACAACTATTGGTCGGGTCATTGTTCAGTTTACGAAGAATCTACCCAGGTCAGAGTAGTTAATCCGAAAGCCATAAAAAGAGCCGTGCTTGAATACACCAAGTGGGATGACTACATGATGGTGTATGTCGGTAAACAGGGTCAGGAAGAGCTAATTTGGACGGGTCCAGTAGATTGGCGAAGCAACCCAAATTACTTTCCGCCTGAGACCCTGGGAAAATGCGAACTTTCGACTTCATGGGAGGCTAAACCGGAGGTTGATGTCACCAAGTGGTTTAAAGAGGTGGACAAGGATTCCATTATCTCTTTCAGAATCAGAGTTTCGGTATCCGGCGAAGGTGAAGGATACGGTCGTCTAAGGGTTGAATACGACCCGGGTGCAATTTTGGAAGGAGACAAATGGACTCCCGAAGAATGCTTTGATTTAGCCAAAGCCGTTTCTGACGGAATGGCCCAAGGTTCGGTTCAATGTGTTGAAATGCCGGGCAACGCAACACCCGCAGGGAATTGCGTAACAGTCGGCGGCTATCAGGTCTGCGAAGACAGATTCGGCGCATCTCCTTTGAAAGGAATTAGCCGTTTGTGCAGGAAAGTGAACGTAACGGCCAATTATTCCTTTTATAAAGGAGATATGGATTGCTACACCGCTGCGGACGGTACTTTGGTTTGTCCGAAGAACGAAGGAGGAAATTTGGACGACTGCCGGAGGTTAGTGGATGCCGGTTGTACTTACATAAAATCCGAGTGTACAGAAGGGGCGCAGGGAAATTCCGGTAACTGCTACGTCTATACCAACACTTACGATTGTGGCTACGATCAGGTTGTATCAACGCCGGTCAGCGAAAGAAGTTTCAAATGTTCGGGAAGCGTTGCCTGTATGGGAACGGACTGCATAACGACCGATTTCACACAAAGTACAGACTTTACTAAAGCGGCTGCCCTTCTTCATGTTGCTCAACAGGCTTCAAAAGACATGACCTGTACAGGGACGGACGAAAACGGTAATGCCACCGGAACTGAAGATGTGGTTTGCACACTCTTCGGCGGATCAGGATTCGAATGCAAAAAGGCTGTTGGCGGAATTCAAAATTGCTGCGAACAGCCTACCAGCGTGAATTTCGTTGACTACATCACAATGACTTTCAAGGTTTACTTGGCAGACAGTGCGATGATGAGTCTGAACAGAGAAATGCAACCTTCTTTTGTGGGCGCTTATCAAGACTTGCATAATTCGGCGGTGGAAATCGTAAAACAGGGTCTTTCGCCTGTTACGAAACCTCTTACCAGCTATGCTGAAAATATTTCCGGAGCCGTAAAAAATTTCTTTCAGCCGATGACCGCAGCTATAGATGAAATAAAGAAAAAGATTTCTCAAGCTATAGCAGATATGATCAACTCAATGCTTCAGAAGATGGGCATTCAAGCTGGGGCGGGCGCCGCCGGAGCAGCAGAAAGTTCTGCTGAATTGGCGAAGGTCACGGCCAATCAAGTTTCAGAGGCTATAGGGACAGCCGTTGCTGTTGTCGGATACGTGTATGTAGCTTATCAGGTGGCTATGCTCGTAATTCAGACAATCTACAAATGCGAAGAAAAAGAGTTCGAGCTTGCCTCCAATCGCGCTTTGAGACAATGCCATTACGTGGGTTCTTATTGCAAGAGCAAAGTTCTTGGCGCTTGTATTGAAAAACGTTATAGCTATTGCTGCTACAAATCTCCGCTTGGACGCATTCTCCAAGAACAAATTAGAACCCAGCTTTACGGCTCTGCGAATTTCGGGAGTGCCAAAAATCCGCGTTGTGAAGGTATTTCTATTGCAGATTTCGGAAAGGTAAATTGGGATGCAATCAACTTGGATGAATGGGTTGCAATGAGTCAGGAAGCTGGCTTTATGGGAGCTGACGTGGAAAAACTTACAATGGAAGCTCTAACAGGAACCGGTGGCCCGAGTGACTACGAAGGTCAGCGCTTCAACGCTCAAGAAAGAGCGTCACAACGTCTTGATGGCGCACCTATTGACGAAGTTCGTCAAAAGCTCGAGGAACAATATTTAACGCCGGGAGACAAATTGAATGCACCTCAAAAATAATTTGAAAGTATTAGTTGTTTCGGTACTCCTATTATTTTCCTTTTCCGCAAATTCTCAGGATTTTGTCTGTAAGAGTGCGAATTTACTCGGGCCGAAACTCATTACCGATATTTGTTGGCGTTGTATTTTTCCTATGAAACTTGCCGGCGCTACCATGAATCCATTTAACGCCACAAAAGAAGATCTGGGAGAAATTTCTTCAGGTTCGTCCGAGGGCTGGGCCAACGGCGAAAACGGTAATTGGATGGAAGGGATTCAGGATTGGGTTGGGAAAGGCGTTTCAACCCTCTTTGGCAGCGGAGAAGAGGTTCCCGACGGAGCTTCAAATCAATCCGTTTGTATGTGTCAGGATCAACTGGGAGTCCCAAGGCCTGGCTTAGTCACAGCTTTTTGGGAGCCTTATCGCCTAATTGAGTTTCAAACTATCCCCGGGTGTCTGGCCGCGCTGAACGGGACCAGACTTAACATCAATCCCATGAATCTCGGCGGTCACGGTACAACGCCGACCGGTTCACCGGACCAAGCTGCTTTTAACCACTACCACTATTACGTTTTTCCGCTCGTCCATATGCTGGAACTGTTCTCCGGTAAGGGATGTAACCCCGGCGGTTATTCGGATTTCGATCTTCTTTACATCAGTGAGCTTGATCCGACTTGGAGCAATGGTGAGATAAGCTATTTTGCAAATCCCGAAGCCGCACTTTTTGCCAACCCTGCGGCCTTGGCATCTTGTATTCCCGATGCGTTGTCGAGTACGGTTAATAAGCCACTGGAACCTTTGTTTTGGTGTGCAGGAACATGGGGGCTTGTCTATCCCCTTACAGGCAGAATAAACGAAAGGTTAGGGATACTGAGACGAACTTCTTTAGGTGCCGTCAGAGTTATGACACAAATCCACAGACGAGGCTTTGCTTGGGCTACGATGGGCGACGATGCTTTGTGCAACGGATATATCGCGCCGTATTTTCCGAAGACACAATATAAATTCACTATGGCACATCCGGTAGCAGATACTCAACGATCTCACAAAGTCGGAGCTATGGTGGAGGCATGGGGTCCCGGAAAAGTCATTCCTGTAGCCGGGGAGCAACCTATCTATCTAATCTGGCGGTGGCTTGATTGCTGCAATAGATTCTAATTAGGGTAGAGAAGAACCCCGACGGGTGCCGGGGTTCTCAATTGGAAAAACAACTGTTATTTGCTTTTATTAAAAACGTAAATAAAGGGATAGACAGTTTTATTGGTCATAATGAAAGCAGGACCGTCTTTCTTCTCATCTCCAACGTCGGTCGCAGGGACGTAAACATAAAAATTATCCGGGAGTTTTTCGGCAACTTGGATAACAAGATCCTTCTGGATAACTTTTGAAACTCTATAAGGTTCTGAACGAAAAATAGCCCCGGTCCTTGAAATTCTCCATGCTTCTTGCCCTCCGTTTGGAAGCCAGTTCGGGATAACAGTTTTTACAGCGTTGAGACCACCATGAACAACGGCAGCATCGAAAATACACGTTTGCTCGTTTTTCTCATTTAACGGACAGACCTCTTTTCCCTTGACTGCGATATTTGTGAATGTGGTTGTGTGATCAGAAAATTCTTTTGTTTGTAAAGGCCATTCTTTAACAATTTCAAAATGGTTTGCCTTGATGACCTTTTTCTCAGCAGCGATTAAATTATCCAAAAAGTATTTTCTGGCTTCTTCGGCAGTTTTGGCTTTATCTACAGGAACGAAAGCTAATGCACGAGAATGTTTCCAGTCGGACGGTGTGATAGCACTTTGCAATAAACCGGCTCCTAAAAAGAACCATCCCGCGCCAAGTTGATGTGTTTGAGTTGCAAGAGAAGTGGGAAAGAGCCATGAAGAAGTCAGCATCACGCCGCCCAATTTAGAAATCTCAATGCCGGTGTTCGGTGCCTTTTCAGAACCAACCATCTTTTCAAACTCAGCTTTTGACATAGTTACATCTTTTGGACAAAAGATTCCCATGTAGTCGCAAATATTTGAAGCGAGACTTTGCTTATCGCTGTAGATCTGATCGTCGGTGTCCTTTTTTAAGGCTTCTTCAGGCGTTAAAACCGCCGTTGTCGTGCAAGCGCTTAATCCTAAAATAGAAACTGCCGTAAATGATAAAACGAACAGTCGTTGGATACAGTTCACTGTTTTCTCCTTAAATTGTTTTTCTTTCTATATATCAAGAATTTAATTCCGTGAGTACGGCCTCGTCAACAACGCAAAATCTGGAAACGTAGCGCTACGTTCACAAAGGCTTCCTGAACAGATCCGGCAATGCTTAATCCTTAACGTAAGAACAATTTCCGACAGACGGAAATTTGAGTAATTCCTGCTGTTTTTCAGACAGAGAAAGAATTTTCTTCTGAAAGAATGAGCATAAGTATTAAGGAGGAAGGTATGGCTGATAATGCCTTACATCTAAATGACGAGGATAAGCAGGCGCTGGCTGTATCAATCGCGGATATTGTGGTGCGCCGGATTCCAAGGATTGAGCCTTATTTTGTATCCAGAGCAGATATAGATGTCATGTTGGGGAACGGCTATAACTCTTCTCTTACGGATGAGGTTATTAAGGACCCTAATTTTCCAAAGCCCTACAAGCTTTCTCCCAAAGGGAAACGCCGTTGGAAGAGAACAGAAGTTGTCGAGTTCTTCGATCAACGTTTCAAAGAAGCCGCTTGTTAATTATCTATCACTGAGGAGAGTAAATGAGCACTTATGAATTGACTGTGGAGCTTGATGAAATTCAGGCCAACCGCCTGACTTCTTTGCTCCAAGAGAGAGAAAAATTGGTCGATGGAATGTACGAAAAACTCGAGTCTCACCCGAAAGCAGACAAGAAGGACAAAACTTACGTTCAACAGTTGCTTCCTATGGACACGATGATTGTGTCGATTATTGTGAGTGGAAAATCCACACTAACGAAAAAATCGGTTATCGGTGAAGCCTAATTTGGAGAAAAGCAATGGTCGAAGTGGAACTTTGTCATGACGAGGCAGATTTGGAAATTCCAGGCGACTTTGTGAAAGGAGAAGAAATTATCTGTCAGGTCGGGAGGTTTGACGGAAACTCTCCTTTTCCCATTGAAACGTACAGCATGGTTTTTAAGTTTGACGGTTGGGATTTCTTTACCTATTCCGGTGAAAACTTTCTTTCGATGTTTGATTGCTACACACGTTTGATGGCTTGGGATTATTTAAAGGTCAAAAAAGTTCCATCTCTTGAGGTTCTTTAATTCAATTGAATAAAACATCATGCGAAAAAAAGACGAAAACGTCCGGCAGCTTAGAAGACGTTTTGCGAAAAAAATAGAAATGGAATTGGTTCAATGGGAGAACGAATTACGAGGAATGTTACCTAAGCCAATTATCCCTTCAGACGATCCGGCTTATAAAGAGTATTTGAGGGTTCATTGTACAAAACTTTCCCTCCTGGACTATTCCAAACTTCGAGCAAAGAGACAGTGCTCTCCGAAAGGTTTTACGGGTATCTCCAGACAGATTGGAATATTTATTTTTGAACTGATGAAAGATGGAGATGTAAATGTCCTTGTTGACTACGGTGGGCAGGTGACAAGGATTGCAAACTTTCGTCCGGATGCTCGCTTAGATTCTTACGCAATTTGCAGAAAACATTATGTTTCTGATTTCGAGGCTAAGTTGAACAATGTGATAAGTGGACACCATGTCGGCCAAAAATTTTTCAAACTCTATCAAGAGTGGGCGAAAGAACAAAGGCTAGAGAGAAATACTGTAGCTACCGAGATCGAGAAAGGTAACGACAACAATTCTTAAATCCTAGAGGAGAGAGAAATAAATGACACAGTTTTTTCTGTCTGATTCTGAGCTAAGAAATACGAATGATTGGATAAAGAAGAAGGATCAATCTCTGACCAAAGGTACGGTAAGAATACCGATTTGGTCCTTCTTCAGTCTAATGAATGGGTTAAATTGCAACTGGATTTCGGCAGCATCCAAACGCGACTTTCTGCGCCAATTGCGAAATAGTTTTGATGAGCAGTATTGGTATTGCAAGGAAGATTCTTCAAAAGTGGAAAAGTTGGTTGCAATTGATAATAGCTATCAAGAACGGCTCGAAGAAAGATTGAGGCTTCCTTTAAATAGTTTGATTTATGATTCAAATCCCTTCCCAGAGGAAGAAAGAGTTCTGATCGGAAACCGTTATGCGGTTGGTTACAGGTTGTTGGAAATTGCAGAGAAAATGTTGCCAAAAGGCAAGTCCGTTCTGTGGCTTTGCCAAGAATTTCCAACACTTGCGGCCCCTGAATATCCTCTGAGAATTGCTCAATTAGAATTCGGCGCTTCAGTTCTATCGGGCTATTTCCCAGTTCTTAGAGACGGTGGAGGGTATTTCGAATTTCTCGCAGCGGGAGATAAAACTTCGAGGCTCAATATAGTTCAGTTGAAAAACCGTAACGACATTATTGAAGATCCGCGTCAAAGAGTGAATCTATTTATTGATACTCTCAAAATTGTCTCGACATCATCCCATGATGTTGTTTTTATCCATCTAGATGAAGGTATTACAAAGGCTGAATTGGATAATCAAGACAAAATAATTGAAACAATTAAAGATGTCCTTATGACAGGAAAAGAGGTTTATATAGGACTGGATGAATACAGGCAGGATACTGAAAGTTATTCTTTCGTCCAGGCCATATCTAGCTGTTATGAGGAATCAAAAGAAGCCATGCAAAAGAGTAAAGACGGATTTTAAAGAAGGAGAAAGTTATGAAGGATTGCCTCGATTATTTCAACTATATTGCTCAGGTTTTGGTTGTTTTATGCACGGCCTATTTTCTTTACTTCAAGCAAGACGAAAAGGCGGCTAAAGTGCCATATTACATATTTGGCGGTTTCGAATTGCTTGTATATCTTCCGGCGGTTCTATTTTTTCAAAGTTATTGATCCTCTTTTTCTTTCAACTATGCGTCTCTGAGCGGCATAAATAGATTAAGAAAATCTTTACCTTGTCTGTCACATTGAACTTACTTGGAAGAATATGAAATTAAATTCAAAATATGCCTTAGTAAAGAGGGTGGTCGACGGTTTGGAAAAACTCAGTGTTGGAGCATTGATACTTGGCTTATTTCAATTTAACTATTATGCTGTAGTCGTTGGGATTAGCCGTTTCGTTACTTCTTTGTTCCTAACGTTTTACTTGGAGGAATATAGATGAACGGCGTGTGGGTTTTGTTTACGATTTTTTGCGTAGCTCTTTCTGTCTTTGGCCTCTATTTGGTCTTTTCCTTGAGACACAAATAGGACAAAAGAACTCCTTGTGTATTGGATTTACTCTGAGGATTTTAAATGACTGATAAACCAGAACAATTTGGCATTAAAGATTCTGAGCGGACTCGCTGTGAGATTTGGACTCGCGTTATGGGATACCACCGACCGATTTCCTCTTTTAACATCGGAAAGCAGGGCGAAGTAGCAGAACGCAAGTATTTCTCGGAGAAAAAATGTCATAGCGAATTTCAAGTAAGGTATAAAGAGAAGCAAATTTGATATGTAAATTTGATATACAGAATAAGAAAAAGCTTCTATAACTCGACTCAAGCGTACCTCACACAGCTCTGGCCTTTTGGTTTATCTGCAACAAGTGAGGTCTTTTTTATCCGGAGGATGAAAATTCATTTCAACAAGCCACCGTTACCTGTTGAAGAACAAGTCAAACTCCTCCAATCGCGAGGATTAATTGTCCTTGACCCTCAGAGGGCTTCGCGGTATCTTCTCAGCATCGGGTATTACCGCCTCAGTGCTTACTGTATTCCGTTCGAATATTGCCGGGGGAAAATTCATCAATTTAATGCGAATGTCAGCTTCGATGATGTTTTAGAGCTATATATTTTTGACAGAAAACTTAGATGTTTGTTTTGGGAGGCTTTGGAACGTGTTGAGATTCACATTCGCACACAATGGGTCTATGGATTGACGACGCTGACGCAAGATCCGTTTGCCCATTTAAATTCAAATAATTTTTCAAGTAGGAAAAAATATTTGGAAGACTTGGACAAATTGAGAAATGAGATAAACAGGAGCAAAGAAGAGGTTTTTGTGAAACATTTTTCTTAAAACTACGAAGAAGAAATCTCACCTTTATCAGTCTCTGGGAGAAAGCGGGAATCCCACACTGCAAACCCTCCTGCCGATTCTTCAAGCTCTTGGATTGCAGGACGTATTTCTCAAACGGGCATAGAAGTTTTTTTTGCGTACCTAAAAAGGGAAAATAAAGCGCGAAAAGAACCTGAGAGAAAATATTCTGGGTTTTGTTATTTACTTTAAAGAAGGACAGAGATCCAATCTGTTCTCGTCCGTTTCCATCAATTGTGACAAATCCCCGTCCTGTCGGACGAGGGTTTCCCGGCGGTTGAGCTAAAGTAGAAAAAATCATTAAGGTTAATAATGCCCATAAAGGCACAAAAACAACATTATTTGTAATTTTTTGCACGCACAAATACAGGTGATTTCCTTTAAAGGGGCGTTATCTGAGGGTTAATATGGAACAAATCCGTTGTCTGTCATTTTGAGCCTGTGATAGGATGACTACAAAACCTGAGGAATATATAAAAATGAAAATTTCACTTACCCCCCCCCCTGCGGAATCACCCTTTTTCGTAGGATGATTACTTGCCTTTTTTCCGAGAAATTAGGCCGCCAAGATTTCACTTCAAGATCTTTTCTGATCTTTCAATCCGAATTATTCAACAATAATATTCCCTTCATTGAGGGTTTAATCCGCTCACAAACGTTAGCCTCGGCGTATTCGACAGACACCCGTCTTTCGAACCCGAGGCTTAATGTTTATATGACTTCCTCTTGACTCTGAGGACTTTGCTGCGTCTTCAGAGTCTTGAGAGCTGAAGACAAAGCCTTTTTATTCTGTTTAATTAACAAGCCCAATTCTCAAAGTTTTGGGGTTGGAGGGGTGTTGTCTTCTAATTACGCTAACCCCCTTCCGTTTTGAACCTCAATTTATTTCTTTTTCAATTACAAGAATCTCAAAACCTGAGGAGAAAAAGATGAATAGATGTTTCAAGATAGTTTTCAACAAGGCAAGAGGATGCCTGATGGTTGTTAACGAAATTACCTCTTCCGTTCAGAAAAGTTCGGCTAAGTCAGTTTTAGTCGGCGCAATGATTGCTACGGCTGGCTTATCTTTTGGTACTTTGACCTTTGCTTACAATAACGACACTGGTCACTCAGAGTACACGGAGATTACCAATTCGACTGATGCTAAGGCGGATCCCTCTAAAGATTATCTTCTTCACAGTTCAGATGTGAACACTGATTATACGATCTTGGCAGGTACAGATAAATATAAAGCAAGAGCAGTGAACGCTCGATTTTCAATTGCCATAGGTGCTTACTCAACAGTCTCTGGTGGTGGCTCAGAAGTTATTTATGAATCTATTGCCATAGGCAATGGAGCATACTCTAGATCATCGGGTCAAACCCTTTTAGGCTCTCGGGCGAGTGCGTACGGTGAGTACGTTACAGCTATTGGGTATCAAAGTGAAGTTAATGGGCCTAAGGCTATGGGCTTCGGTTACCAGACGGCTGCCTATGGAGATTCTAGCATTGCAATTGGTTCAAAGGCGGGCGCACAAGGTTCTAATACTATTGCTTTTGGAACCGACTCTCAAGCAACACAGCCTGGCGCCATAGCCATTGGGTATAAAAGCGTGTCTGAGTCAGGTGACTATGGGGTAGCTATTGGCTACGAGGCACAGACCATCGGTGGGGTTTCACTAGGGAAAGGATCAAACAGCACAACATACTCTGTTGCGCTTGGAATGAGAAGCAGCGCGACCGATCCGTATTCATCAGCAGTTGGGTATGGCACACAAGTCATTGGCCGACTCGGAACTGCGATTGGGTACGAAGCTCAGTCAAAGAATGGGGGCACCGCTATCGGGGCGCAAAGTTTGGCTGACGTTGGAGCCTCTCTTGGCGGTTACATTCCAGCAACGAAGGGCGTAGGCACCTCCTCTGATGAATACTTTTATTCTACTGCTCCGGCAGTTTCAATTGGCAACGCAGAAAAAGGCTTTATTGCTCAAATCAATAATGTTTCTGCCGGTTCTAAAGACACAGACGCCGTCAACGTTGCTCAGCTGAAGTCTCTCCAGGAGTTGGTTAAAGATACGAAAGTTACCGTTAACAAAAATCAATCTTCCGGTAATTTGGTGTTGACTTCTTCTGTTGATTCGACTGGGACTGTGCCGGTTACTAGCTACGATGTTGCTCTCTCTGATTCTTTGGTTTTGGGTACAGCTGCATCTACTCAAAAGCTCGGAAGAATCCAATTATTAGGAACTAAAAGGGACTCTTGGTCAAATCAGAGTGATTACGATACCCGAATTCAATATGATGGATTCAGTTCCTCTTATGATTCAAATACAGGTAGCAAAAGAGCTTCTTCTCTTAGCCCATCAAGTCTAACGTTTAATAGCTACGGCTCAGATAAGACGACTGTTACAAAGCAAACACAACTGTCTGCTGACAATGGTTTATTGGTCGGCAAGCCGTCAGATTCCGGCTTAATACGAATTAGCTCCACTAATATCGAATTCGGGGACAAACAGCTTCACAAAGTAGCAGCTGCAGAAGAAGATACTGATGCGGTCAATTTAGGACAGGTTAAAAGTCTTCTCCCCATGTTGACCGTCAACGATGGAATCGCAGCAGACACGACCGAGGGTAATTTACATCTCACTAAAACAGAAGAAAATTCAGAAACAAAATATAACGTTAAGCTGTCTGATCAAGTTGTCTTAGGCAACGAGACCAGTCCGGGACAATTGACGTTAAAAGGCTCCGAAAGTTTTGAAACTGTAGTTGGCCCCAATGGTGTTACTTTTACGGAAGAGAATGGTTCCACTGGATTTATTAATGCCGCCGGGGCATCTTTTACGAGTGGAATTGATATTTCTGATTCAGGAATAAGTCTAGCAGCCAAGGATCTAACGAGTATCGGCAACGCATCATTTGAGAGTGGAATTTCAATAGGGGCAGCTGGCATTGACGCTAACGATCTTAAAATTACCCATCTGGCAAATGCAACTTTAGACGATGAAGCGGTTAACCTTGGCCAGTTGAAAGCTTACTCGGCCAGTAATGTAATGGTTTCGTCCTACGGTCAGTTCGACGACGGGGAAGATGAAGCCAGAAGGCCATATGTGGGTAACAATATCCTCGTCCAAAGGAATAAAGATCCCCAGGGTAGAACGGTTTATGATTTGAGGCTGGATAATCATCTTATGTTGGGAGAAGATGCGTCTGATCCTGCAGTAGTCGGTTATGAACATGCAGATGGCAAGATCCAATTTTGGAGAAACGGAGACTCATATACCACATTGACTTCAAAAGGCCTCGAATTAGCTGAACAGACAGCAGGAGGAGGGATTGCCAAGTTCACTTCTGAAGGTATCGATGCCGGTAATCAGCAGATAAAGGGTGTCGCTGCCGGTACTCACGAAACCGATGCAGTCAACTTCGGACAAGTGAGCGGACTTCTTCCAACTTTGACGGTTAACGACAACGCCGAGGCGCCAGCGGATGAAGGCAATTTGCACCTTCACAGTGACGGAAGTCCAACGGGTTCAATCAAATACAACATTAAGCTTTCTGATCAAATTGTCTTGGGGCGCGACGGAACTGCTGGACAGTTGACGGTTAAAGGCGCCGAAGGGACACAAATTGCGGTAGCTCCCAACAGCATTACTCTTACAGAAGCGGGTAAGACAACGATAATCAATTCTTCCGGTGCAACTTTTGCCAATGGAATTCAAATTTCCGATACGGGTGTAAATGTAGCAGGAAACAGAATTCAGAATGTCGCCAATCCTGTAGAAGACACTGACGCTGTCAACAAGGGTTACTTGGGACAGATACTCGGAGAGACCGGAGTGATCGGAACCACCGTCACGGTAGACGGTAAATCCAGTGTCGAAGACGGAAATCTCCAATTAACGACGAAACTGGATGAGGCGGGGAAGACTAATGTTTACGATCTGAAACTTGCTGACAACCTTAATTTAGGCTCCGAAACTGCACCCGGGAGTCTGACAATTTTAGGCGCAGAGGGCAAGAGGGCAGTCCTGGATGCATCCGGACTTCAGGTCGGTTCCACAACAGTAGCAGATAACTCTATTAAGTTAGGCACGGACGATGCAGATTTGGCTCTGACTAAAGAGCAGTTAAGCGTTGGCAATGTCATTGTAAAGAATGATGCTTTGCAGGCAGGCGGAAATGTTCTGAATGCTGACGGTTTGACACTTGGTGAAACCTCTCTGCGCAGCACAGGTTTGGAAATTGCCGGCGGTCCGGCTCTTAGCAATACCGGCTTGGCAATGAACAGCCAAAAGATCACCGGCTTAGTTGACGGAGAAGCCCCTGACGAAGCTGTTAACAAGTCTCAGTTAGATAAAGTGGCAGGTGCAGCAACAGTAGTGGAAGTTGCCGACAACAACCAAAACCTGACACTTGATACCGCAATTTCTGAAGATACCGGAGCCAAGGTTTACACGGTTAGATTGGCTGACGTTCTGAGCTTCAAGGATGAAGCCGGAAACCCTGCAACTACTTTGGGCAAGGAAGGTTTGACAGTTGGCAATACCACTGTGGCCGATAACAGCATCAAGATTGGGGACTTGCGGCTTACCGGGGAAAGTATCTCTCTTGGAAATCTGAACTTCAATGCGACCTCTAACGAATTGAAGATCGGTGATTCTGTTATGAAAGGAGACGGCTTCCGAATTGGCAACACAATCATGGATGCAACGGGTTTTCATTTTGCTGAGGGAAGAGGTCCGAGGTTAACAGAAGACGCTCTTGATATGGGCGGTAAGAAAATCGAAAATCTTGCCCAAGCTATTGATGATACCCAAGCGGTCAATTTTGGTCAGGTTAAAGACCTCATCAGCAAAGTGTCGGTCGAAGGAGGGGCCGCCAACCTTAAAGAAGGCCAGAATATCAGTGTCAAGAGTAAGACGGATATTGAGAATAAGCCTTATACCGAAATAGCTCTCAAAGACAAGATATCTTTCCAACAAGATAACCACACGTTGGAAATGGACGGTGCCGGAATAACGCTCGGCAATTCCAGTGTCCGCGATAACGAAGTAAGAATTCAGGAAAACGGCTCTAATTCTTACGCGTCAATCAAGGGGACGGCCATAAAGGTGGGTACAGACTCAGTTAATTCCGAATTGACTCAGTCCTCCCTCAGAGTCGGTTCTTCTTCTCTGTCTAGTGACAAGCTTGTCATAGGCGGATCCGGACGAAACGGCATAACAATTACCCAGAGTGCAATTTCCGCAGCAGGGAAGACCATTGCATTCGGCAACTCGGGAATTGATTTTGGAGAAGCAAAGCTGACAGGTTTGGTGGACGGTGAAGACGCAAGCGACGCGGCAACAGTTGGTCAACTACAAGCATTCTACGAATATGTGGAAAGCAAACTCGGCGAATCTGAACCCGTTCAGGCTGTGGCTCTGAATGAAAAGAGAAGTGCTAAGGCTATGCTCAAGGCCACGCCGTTGACGGCTGCTCCTGTGGCTTTATCCGCACAGATTAATGCAGTTGCTCCGGAGGAGACAGCTTCGGTACAGCCGCGAGCCGATGCAGTTGCCTATGTTGCAGGCAAGAATATTTCCATTCAGGATAATCAAATCGCCTTGGCAGTTGATATTGAAGTCGACTCTGTGAAGACCAAGACAGCTGAGGTATCTGAAAAAGTAACGGTGGGTACTTCCAATAATGCAGTGGTTGTTGCAGACAATGCCATCTACTTCAAATCCGAAACCGGTCCGAGAATTTCTTCTGGGGGCATCGATGCAGGAAACACTCGTATTCAGAATGTTGCGGATGCTCAGGCTCCCACGGATGCGGTTAACTTGAGGCAGTTGAATCAAGTAGGCGGCCGCCTCATGTCAAGAATCAATGATGTCGACAAGAGAGCAAAAGCCGGTATCGCTCAGGCTATCGCTACGGCCGGCCTTCCTCAGGCCTATCAGCCGGGCAAGGCAATGGCAGCTGCAGCCGGCGGCACTTTCGGCGGAGAAAGCGCCATTGCAATCGGTGTTTCGAAGATTTCCGATGACGGACATTGGGTCTTCAAAGGAACATTCAGCGGAAATACTGAGAGCAAATTCGGCGGTTCCATCGGCGTCGGCTATCAGTGGTAACCAACCCATAAGAGGGGATCGGAGGATCCCCTCCCAAGTCAGCTTTAAATCATCACCCAAGGATTAGTTTTAAACAACTAACAGTTTTATGAAAGCAGTATTCGGATTAGGTCTTTTCTTAATTTCTTTGCCGGTTCTGGCTCAAACGGCGTTTACGGTTAACGGCGAACTCGTTCCTGCCTCCAAGGTTAAGGTTTATATGAACTATTTGAACACTCTCGGAGTCAGGGATCAGGTGGCTCAAGAGTCCGAAGCAAGAAGATTGCTGGTAAACAAGCTTGTGCTGGAGCAGGAAGCTCGAAAGCAGAAACTTAGCGAAAGTCCGGGAGTCATTGTCCAATCCGAAGCAAGGAAGACGGACATATTGGCCAGAGGACTACTGGAACTTAGGGCAAAAGAATTTGAGCCGAAGGAAGAAGAAATTCAGGCCGCTTACGATGAGCTTAAGAAAAATTACAACCCTAACGAAATCAAAATCAGGCAAGTGATTTTTCCCAGCGAGTCTGAAGCAGAAAAGTTTCTTCAAAAGTTAAAGGAAGGAAAAGACTTTATACAGTCTGCAAAGGAGGTTGTGGGTTCCAACAGAACGTCAGGTTTTGATGAGCCAAAGTTTGTAAACGTTAAGTTGATAGGTGTTCCGGGCTTGGCAGCTGCGGCAATGACACTCAAATCCGGGGAAATTCTGCAAGTACCCTTTGAGGGGCCTGATGGATATCACGTTATCAAGCTTGAAGATAAAAGAAAGGCTCCGTTCCCCTCACTCTCCGAAATCAAGCCGGTTATTGGAGAGTCATTGAAAAGGCGCAAAAGCGAAAGCTATTTGGCGAACTTGATCAGCTCGGCAAAAGTTGAGAACGCCAAAGAGACAAAACCCAAAACAAGTCGGACAACACCGGCAAAAAAATAATCTCTCTAGGAGAAAAATTATGAATAAAACATTCAAGTCAGTCTGGAACCGCGTCAGACAAAGCTATGTCGCGGTAGATGAAAATAAATCCGCCCAAAGAAATTCAGGCAAGACGGTAAAAAGCGTTGCGATCGGTTCCGTACTTGCATTAAGCGGAGCCCTTTCTCTGTCGCAAGCGGCAGCAACTGAGGTTTCAATAGATGAATTGAAAACAGCCATAGAAAACTACACTTCGGGTGCTGCAAGTTATGATTTTTCCGACACGCTGAATAATGCAGGTGACGCTAACAAAACTATTCTGGTTATCGGTACAGAACCGGCGGAGCTAAACCCGAACGCCAATTATCTGTCTTGGCAGCCAAAGTCAAACACTCTTTCATTGATATCCGTCACGGGCGTAAGCGGCGGTCTCCAAATTAACGACGGATTTAAGTTTAAGCTCGTAGGCACTGAAACGGATTCCGAATTAACGGACGGTCAGATTTTTATCAATAACGGCGAATTCGGTCTGGGCAACGAAGTGGAGAACAGCCCGCTCAAAGGCTCGGTGCAAAAGATCTCTGCTGCCAAGGCTTCGCAATTGGTTGTTTACGGAGGCAATTACACCGTTGGAGAGTACGTTTCCGCTTCAGGTGACGCTGCTCTGAACAACTCAAAAGTTGACGTTAAACGTCTCGGAAATTTAACGATTAATAACTTCACATCTCACGATTCTACTGTTGATAATGCCGGTTCACTTACCATCGGTACGTATTCAACATCGGAGGGGAGCACCGCAAACGTTGTGCGTAACTCTAACAAGAGCACGTTAACAGTTCAACAGAGCTTGAGTCTGAACGGTGGAAGATTCGAAAATAGAGGAACTGTTAATGCAACTGATGGTTCGCTGGTTATAACCGGAGCGTTGAATAACTACGGAACTGACGAATCTGACGCAGTTGTTAATGCAAAATCCATTACAGTAAGCGATGACGGTGCTGTCGATTCCGGATTCATCAACCAAGCCTATTCAAAAGTAGTAGCAGAAGAAATTACCTTCCTATCGGGTAAAAGTTTCCACAATCAAACAGGTGGTTCTTTGGAAGTTGCAAAATTGAATATTTCCCCCGTTGAAGAAAGTAAAGGACTCTCGTACGTAAACGACGGCACGACGAAGTTGTCAGACCTGCAAATTTCCTCCCAAGGCGAGTTCCAAAACGAGGGAACCCTGATAGTTGCGGGAGGTGCGGAGGCACAAGGGGAAATTAACGGTCTTCTGACAAATAAGACAGGAGGAATAATTCAAGGTCAGGACAACGGCAGACTCACGATTGGTACAGGTGGTGCAATTGACACCAGAGGCGGTGAAATCAACGGTATTGATTTGGAAGTAACCGGAACAGGTTTTGCCGATACTGAATTTATTGATGCTAATCGAAAGCAAGCGGTTATCGCAAACAACAACTCCAAGATTGCACTGAATAATTTTATTGTTAATGCAACAAACAAGGATGATGTAGTCCTAGATTTCATCACTGCATCAACGTCGAGGAATCTTGTTCCGACATTCAAGAACATGAATGTCATTTCCGGAACTCTGAAATTTGGAAATCTGTCCAACGCCGATGGCGCATCCAACGGTGATGTGAATGTAGGCAACGCAGGCGTTGTTTCCTTTAACAATGGTGTCTTGTTGTCCCTTATCAACAGTGGCAGCGTTACGGCGACCGGGACATTCAACACGCCCATTGGCATTAACCACGGAAAACTTACTGTTGCAGAGTTTATTTCCAACGAAGGAGATAAATTTACCAACAGCGGCTCTTTTGAGTTAACCGGAACACAGACTCCTGTTATTAACGGTCAGTTTACTAATGCCATGGGCACCATTTCCGGCAAATGGAATACTCTTTCCGTAGGCTCAACAGGCGAATTTGTTAACCAGTCAGGCGCAATTGGCTTTGCACAAACTGGGTTCGAGGCCGGGGGCCAGTTAACCCTGAAAAGCGATAACGTCTACCTCGGTTCTTTGTTGAACGGAGGAGCCGGAGCCGTCGTCAACTTTGAGGGAGGTATGGTCCATGTTGACAGCGGCTGGTTTGACGGAGCTACCTTGAACTTTAAGGACGGCCACTATAACTTAGCGGATATAACATCTGCCCAGGGCTCGTTCGGGAACAACACTGTAAATATCGGCAAAGAGGGAGAAGTGTTCCCGACACCTGCACCTGATGGAAACAATCATATTGACGGGGGTTCTTTGAGCTCATTCGCAACTGTGACAGTAGATCAGCTGGTTTTTGATTCCATTGTAAATGTCAATGCAGGCGGTTTGCTGGAAACAGGAAAGATTGATTTCAGTCAGGGCGACAAAACGCTTACTTTAAACGGCGGCGCACTTCAGACTTCGATGAATCAGCTCTTTAAGAAGCCCGCCAACACGCAGGGCGGCTTAAATGTTGATAGCGGAGCGAACATCGATATTCCTGGAGACTACTTTAGTCTTCCTGAAATTACGGACTTTGTAGACGGAGTGAAGGATACGGGCAAACTTGCCTTCGGAGATAATGGCGGTCATTTGGTTTTTGATGACTCCGAATACAGCGGTCAAAACGTTTCGAAGGCTACAGAGCTTATTGCAGGAATCTCAGGTGGTAAAGACGTAACGGTTAATTTCACCGGTAATTTCTCCGACAGCACCGATTTCAATCTGACAAAAGCCGAGAATTTGCTCTCCAGCGGAATTGACGGTGTCTCTCAACCGGGCGTCATTCTTAGCACAGTTACACTGCACAATTACTTTGACGGAGAGACCCTTGACAACAGCAAAGGCCTCGTAATCGGCGAAGCAAGTGCCTCTGCTGATGCCAATGTTTTGAATGTTCCCAATGCTCTTGGCTTCATGAATATCGCGAATGCAGGCTCCGTTACGGTTGAAAGCGGTAAGCAGCTTATTCTTGTCGGGTCCGATACCGGGGGTCAGCTTCTTGTTGACGCAGCTGATGGCGGCACGGCCAACGTAAATGGAACGTTAACCTTAGGCAGCAAATTTGTTGGCAACACCTCAGGTTCTATCAATCAGGTGAATATATCGACAGGCGGAAATCTTAATGTTGACAACGGTACATTTGAAGTTACAAATCTCGACGTGGCAGGCAAAGTAAATGTTGCTCAAACAGGCGATCTGACTCTTGGTTCTGTTGCCGGAGAGGGGCTGATTCAAAACGGCGGAAATCTCAATTTTGCCGAAGCAACAGGCGATGTGAACTTGAACGCTCAGTATGTCGGTGATAAAGGCTCGAAGTTGGATGCCTCCAAGGTCGTTAACTTGGTTGTTTCTTCTCTGATTTCTGCCGGCGAGAACCTGTACAAGAAACTCACCGTTAATGGTGAAGCTTCCAATACGGGTAAGGATACTGGCGAAACTTTGAGCGTTGAAGAAGCAGGAAAATACTCCAACGGCGGAGAAGCCAATTGGACGACATTAGCCGGAAAGGGCAACGTTAACAATTCAGGACAATTAACAGTTGCTGACGATATCAGCGGATTCGAAGGTAGGTTGGAAAATACCTCCGAACTTATCCTTGGTAAAGCTGAAGTTCAGACACCGATGACCCTTAACGGTACGATCGTCAATAAAGGCAATGCAACTTACGCCAACTTGGAAGTTGCGCCCAACGGTCAGCTTGAAAACCAAGCCGGAGGAAAAGAGAACGGTTACGGGCTTATCGTCTCGGGAAACTACGTCAATGCTGGTGAGGCAACCTGGAACAGTGTAGAAATTCAGAGCGGCGCAAACGTCAAAAATACAGGAACTTTAAATGTTAAGGACTCTGTGGCTTGGGCCGATACGTTTAACAACGACGGATCATTGATTCTGGGGTTTGAAAGTCCGAAAGATGCGATGACTTTGGATGGCACATACATCGGAAGCGAAACTTCTCGTTTGGATGCCACAAAAGTTGAAACTCTAACGGCTGCGTCAAATATTAGTTCTAAGGGGCAGGCGGACTACAAGAATCTGCTGTTAGCTGAAAACGGTTCTGTAGTTAATGACGGAAAAGAAACCGGTGCATTACTCACTGTTAAGGGTTCCTATAACAACAGCGGAAGCGCTTCTTGGGATTCAGTGACGGTGGAAGGTAAAGCCGAATCCAGCGGAACACTTGTTGTGAAGGATGCCATTACCGTTGTTGGCGGTGGCGAATTCGTCTCGCTGGCTTCCGGTCAGAATGAATTCGGAAAATTAATATCCGAAGGTAAGGTTGACTTGACGGGTAATCACAGCATCCGTGAACTAAGTCTCTCAGGTGATCATGAGTTTGACTTTAATAACGGTGTGTTGAAAGTAACTCAAGCTGAATTGAAGGGCGGTTTGATTACAGCCGGTTATACCATTGCGCGAGCTGAGGCACCGACATCCGTCCAGTTTGATTCCTTGGGCACACCTGTTGACGCAGTTGTAGCTTTCAATGCAGGAACTTCCGTCGGTTTCGGTGAAAACAGCCTGAATAAAGTTGCTGCATTCCGTCAGGATAAGGGCCATACCGGTTCCGTGGCGGTTGTAAGTAAAGGTGTTCAATTCGGTGAAAATGGTGCAATGTACATCGGTGCAGAAGAAAGCGCTGTTGACGCTACGGCTAAATCCGTGGTGTTTGCCGGAAATTCCGCAACCATTGTCAATGTCGGTCAGGTTTATCAGAAACCCGATGCAGCCGCCTTCATTCTCAACGGACAGAAGCTTGTTGTAGACAATGGTGCTTCATTGGTGCTGTCTGATATTCACGAGAACGGCGAATATAAGATCGTCTCCGGAGCTGATTTGACTGCCAATGTCAACGGCTCCGATTGGACAGGCGGTTGGACAGGCGAAAACCTCTACGCTTGGGATGAAGGTTCGGGGCTCGCGTATGAACTTGAGCTGCGTCACGACTCTTCCAATGTTTGGGTTAGTGCCACGATTTCCGATGTGAGGGAAGCCTATCCGGATATTGACATTGATAACATCGCGAACGACTCCATGCGGGATCCGGACTCCAACTTTGTGAAGACGGTTTTGAAGGATAAGGATCTGACAGTCGAGGGCAAGACAAAGATTATCAACTCTGTCTCGAACCTGGCATTTGCAGGCGGAGCCCTCTCCGTTGCACTTAATGACCTCAATACCGCTTTAGCGTCTGTCGAGGATCGTGTATCCATGAAATCGGATGCCTTTACTCATGAAGGTTTAATGCGGGATTGGGACAAGGGCAACAACCTTTGGATCGATGTCATCGGCGGCAAACAGAAATACAAGAGCCTGTCTTCCAGCGGCATTAGCAAAGCCGGTTACGACACTAACTCCTACGGTTTTGTCTTGGGCTTTGATCATAAGCTCGGAGGTAAATCGGTTGTCCTTGGCGGTGCGTTCAGCTATGACCACGGTTCTTTGGACTCCACCGGCGACGTGCTTAAGACGAAGAACAAGTACAACTCGTTTGGTGTTCACGCTTATGGCGCCTGGTCTCCCAGCTCAAAACTCAACGTCGTGGGAACGGTTTCTTATATGCACAATTCGTCCGATATTGATCAGACGATAAATGCAGCGAGCTTTAACAAGGCTAAAGCCGATGTAAGCACCAATATGTTCTCTCTTGGAGTTCGTGCTGAATCCACACTGAAAGCCGGTAACGTGAATATCGTTCCTCATGTCGGTGCCCGATACATCTATGCCAAGGGCTCCGGTTTTGACACCAAGGTGGACGGTAAAAAGGTTTGGAGCACCTCTATGGATGCGACAAATACAGTGCAGTTCCCGGTCGGTGTTGCTTTGAGAGGCGACATTCAGACGAGTAAAGCCTGGAACATTCGTCCTCAGCTGGATGTGACACTTATTCCGCAGGCCGGCAATGTGAACCAGAAAGCTAAATTGCGCAATGCTTTCGGCACGACAGACCGAGTAAACGGCGAATTTACCGGTCACTTCGGTACCAACGTCAATATCGGATTGCAGGCTGATAAAGGCCCGGCAACTATCGGTTTGCGTTACGGCTTTACCGGAGGCACCAAAGGCAAAGTCGATCACGGTCTGAAACTGGAAGCTCGTTATCGCTTCTAACCGATTGCAGAGCTGAAGGTTCCCGGCGGAGGCGGGTGGATTAGGGATCAAACTCCGCCGGGAAGCCGACAAGCCAGAATTAATCGATTTGACACAAGCAAATTGCTTTTTTAAGGAGTAAAGGACTCCTTAAAAAAGTGATTCGAATGGCAACGAGGGCGAAGTGTTCAATCGCAAAAGGCAATGACGGCCAGAAGGTCAATGTTAAGAGAACCCGAATTATTTGAATTCTGAAGCGCAAGCAATTTCAGGTGAAAAAGGAAAGTAAACGGTTGAGTAGGCCGGAAAAATAAGCAATGGAGCAGCAATGCAGGAGTTACAAATAGTCTTGAGAAACGGACACGCGTTTTGTGTCAGGAATAATGACACAAGTCACACAGTGTCCGGAGAATTTCAAAGCTTCTTAGACGAATTTCGACTAAGTAAAGGAGTAAATGCAGATCAAATTTATAGCTTCGTCTCACCTAAGTTGGTGGTCCGGATGTCCGAAGTAGTGATGGCTTCTGTGGTTTTTCTCAAAAAAGAAGAACAAACGGAAGAAGACGATAAATGTCGGACGTTTAACGCAACCACTTTGAAAGTTATGAATTAGCCGGTTCTAGTCCTAGAGAAAGGGGTAACGCCTTTTCAATTTGTAGTAGTTAGACCAAAAAGATTCTGAGCGGTCTCCTCGGGGCTAATCAGAAGGTCGGGGCATGAGGCTGAAAGGTTTCATGCCCAATTTTTTCAAACTCATCAAACCGGTTCTGAAAAGAAAGAATTTTCACTGAAAGGGCGCAAACGCAATAATCATAGGTCAAAGAAAAATAGCATGCAAACGGGTATCCGATTTGGAGAAAGGTGCAGGTTTTGGTTTCAGATTAACAGGTTGAAAAAACTAATAATTATTCAACCTAAGTTTATTTTTTACTCAGTGGAAATTAAACAAAGGAATTCAATATGAGAAAGAATATTATTGCGGCGTTAATTATATTTTTAATGACAGTTGCTGTTACAAGTAGCGCTTCATCTTCGGATTTTCAAAATTATCTTCAATCGTTTTTCGATAAAAATGTTGAAAGTCTCAGTAAGTCTTCTTTTTCGGATTTCATTGCTGTTTTCCGAAATAACTCCGATGAATTAAATCAGCTGTACAGTGAAGGATTACCAAAGGCAGAAATAAAAAAGAACTCTAAATTATTTAAAGATGCTGGTTTTCTCGTTATCGAAAAGAATGGAAGACTTTTTTCATATCCTGACTACGCCAGTGTAATGATAGTTCCCGGAATTGATAAAAAATGGAAAGATTATTTATCGCTGCAAATAAAATTAAAACCTCGAGAAAACAGAACGCCTGAGCAGATTCGAAATCTGCTAATCAGTATCGACGGTTTCCTAAAAAAGAATCCGATTTTTCCTGATAACGACTTCTTGAAAACCCAATACCTTCAGCTTTCCATAGCTTATCTGCATGAAGATGACAGGCAGGTAGGAGCAGACAATAAGTATAAAAAAGAATATTTGGACAGTTATAAGAAACTATTGAAGAGAAATTCATCCCTTTCAGTCGCTCCGATTATCAGTGAGTTTGTGAAATCGTTGGAGGAGCGAGACTACGAAGCTGATTATGATTTTATGAGGGAACAAGAAAAGCTCTATACGCGGAAAATATCGGCACAACTCGGTCTGGGAGACTCAGCGGAGCATGCGTCCACACAAAAGGCAGTTATTGTGAAAACCCAACAAAAGGACGAGCCTACTCCGGCGGCCGAAGAAAATGAAACGATCGACTCATCACAATCTCCCTTGGCTGCGACCGCCGACACAGGCCGTAAACCTAAAAGCGAAGAAGAGAGTCATCGAGCGGATAGCCCCGTAGCTGACGTGAAAAAATCGGAAACTGAAAAGGCAGATTCGGAAAAAGACGTACCTTCTCAGAGCGGCGTCCAAGCTCTGTTAGGCAGACTAAAGAAAGAACCTCATCATGAGTTTTCACCTCTTGAAACTCTGCAGATGTATGGCGAGTTAATGCATATAAAAAGGGCTGAGTTCAAGGATTTTAAATCATGGGTTTCCTTATTTAATAACCGCATTAAAGAGTATGGGTGCTTTGTTGTACCTGAAGAAACGGAACAATTTATGTGGCGCGGAGGAATTGTCCGTGATGAGTCACAAGTTGGAAAATGCTCCTCAGCCTCTGCACGAATAAGTTATGACAAAGTTACCAACAAGTCGATATGTAGGTACGCCTGTATAAGTACGAAAGGTCTCGACAAGTCCGACAGAATCATTAATCCGCACATTCGTTTTAGTAGCGTCCGGCACAAAGGGGATCATGCTGCTATTTCAGCGGGATCAATAATCGGCAATGCTCTCGATGACGCAATAGGGATCCAGGCTTTGGGCTACAAGCCGACGACTTTGTATTTTTTTAATAGTATCGGGTTCAACTTATCTCAGGAGGAGTTGGATAAACAAAAAAAACAAAGTTCGCGTTTTGGAACGGACACTTATTGGGTTTCAGAAAATCCGAAGCTGCCTGTATTTGCTAAATCTAAATTTAAAGTTAACTTGGATGAAATTCTTTTAACAGAAGATTTTATGGAACAAAGAAAAGCCGAAAAAGATTTGTATGAGGCAAGCGTTGCCCTTGAAAAGCAGCAAAAAGAAGAGAGGGAAAGGCTGGCAGCAGAGAAAAAAGCTCTTATGGAGAAAGAGCAGAAAAAAGTAAAAGAACTTGCTCCCGATTACAAGGGCGACTTTCTTGGTGTTTTCACCCCTGGTGAAACTTCTTTAGCACTGTTTAAGGAGATGCTAAAGCTCAGAGGTTGTGATTTTGCTTATGGTAGAGCTACAAAAATCGGAACAGGAGAAACTTGCTTCAAACTTCCTGACGGAGATGTTCACTTTAGGTTTGATGAAAGGAAGATAGCCTACGAAGCAAAAATAAATATAAGAGGGGATAAGGCAATCCGGGCCTATTTGGATCAACTCAGCAAGAAAAAGGGTAGGCCGGAAAAAGAAATAGGTGCGGAAGACGCGGCAACGATTAGAAATCTCTACGTTTGGAAAACTCCGAAACTGGCCATTGTGCTTGAAGGAATATATGTGAATCCTAAAGCGGTACCGGCATATCAGGCAAGCGAGGAGGCGATAAAAGCCGACGCACGAGGCTTCCTGACAGTATGCTCCCGGACTGTGTATGAAAAGGCAAAGGAAAAAGAACTGTTGGAAGAGAAACAGCAGAAAACGAATTTCAACGAACTCTTTTAAAGGGGTTGGCTTAAAAGAGTTCAAAAGCGAGAAGTTACGAGCTTCGTTTACTTAACTCAATGTTCCAAGATAAAAGAAAGGAGAAAGAATGAAAAGAAGATACTTATTTACAACCGGATTATTGGCACTTGTTTGCTCTTTGTATGGATGCGGACACGTAAGCAACACGGTTCTTACGGATGAAACTTTGTTGGACAAGGCTGAGATGGCTACTGGGGTGAGACAATCTGAATTAACTCTGATTAAAAGAGAAGGGTCGATAGATTCTGTTGAATATTCAGTTGAAACAAAAGACGGCGATGTCTATCGCTGTTACTTTACTTCCTTAGTTGCTATAAATTCAGATGCAGTTTGTACAAAAATCAATACAAGCAAAAAATTTAAGGGGACTAAAAGCTCAATAAAGCAGAACTCAAAGAAAGAAAACCAAAAATGTAATGCTTTACTAAAAGCAGCCGGAAAGTGTTAACACCCTTACCTAATACCTCTTTCATAAGGGTTATGACTTGTTGAATATCAAATTAAGAGTTTTGGGAATTTTAATTCCCGCCTATTTGCTTTTGTGTGGTTGTGGCGCTCCTTTTAAAGATGAAGTGTTATTGGATAAAGCCGCAACAGCACTACAATTGCCTCACGATAATCTAAGATTGATAAAGAGAGAGGACTCAGCGGACATAGTAGAATATTTCGTTAAGACTAAGGTTGGCAGATTGTATCTTTGCTATTTAGATTGCATATTTTGGGCTGATCCCCAAGCGGTTTGTAGACAAATTGGGCAGAAAATGTAAACATTCTCCAATGAATATGACATCGGCTCGACGTTTGTCCGTTGAGCCGATCTGTTTGCCGTGCCACAGGCACGTTTGTTGTCCGTTGTTTCGAGGAGTTCTTGATTCTGGTGCTGCTAGGCAGGATTAAGTCCGCTTTGGATTTTTCGGAGTTCTTCGATCGGGAGGCCGCTAATTTCAGCGATCATCTCAAGAGACATTTGTCCGAGCTGAATTAATTTTGTAGCCATTTCGGCTTTCCCTTCAGCCTTTCCTTCGGCCCTATTTCTATTGGCGATAACCAGCTCAATGCCGGAAAGCTCGCGCTGTCCCTCAGCGGTTTCTTTGAAAAAAGCCATGCGGTCGGCTAAAACTTCGTTTTTCATTTGATCAGCTCCTGTACAGAAAAAGTCATTCATTAAGTTCCCAATGGCGTCGTCTCCTCGGTATTCACCGTTGATGAAAATGATATGGGTTCCGTCTCCGAATGGCGATTTGTCTTCAAGATACAGCCTTTCGATTTGATAAGCAGGGAGTCCCTTTCCCCGATAGTCCTTCTCAGTAAAAAATATGACATAGGTCTCAGCGAGAGCATCGAAACCGGAGTTCGTTTCGAGATTATTAGTGTCCAAAGGTGCACTGTGGTAACGGGCGCGTTTGGTCAAAACCGAAGAGACGGACTGCTGAACCTCAATGTTGATCAGATTTCCTTCTTCGTCTGTGGCCAAGGCGTCCAGACGAACCGTCCATTTATCGAGTGCGTTCAAATCTTCCTGCACTGAAACCTCTTGGATCCTAACCAAGGGATGCCCCAGCTGCTTGAAGATTTCATGGATCACGACCTCAATACATTTCGGATCTCCTTTGAAGAAAACTTCGAAAAAGCTGTCGTCAATCAGACGGATATTCCGGATGTATTCAAGTGCCTGCTCATTCATAATCTTTATGTTTCAATCTCTGATCCAATTTTATCAATAGGAAGAGAAAGCGGAAAAATATTGATTTGATTGGACGAAATCGAAGATTGGAAAATAAAAATACCCCAAAAACTTTCGTCTTTCATTTAGCTTCTTCCGGCAGGGAGGGATTAAGGCTGTCTGAACAACTTTCGTCGAGCCGGCTAATCAACCGAAAACAGAATGTCAAGGTAAAAATAATAGAGACGATTTTTAAAGCCTTAAATTTTTGCCATTGGCAGTGTTCTATCAACGTAAGTCAAAATTTTGCGCTTTGTAGTTTTAAAGAAATTATTTTTTATCGAATACGTAGTGCTACGCGCAAAGACTTAATTTCAGCAATTAAGACTTAGTGAAAGTGTGACAATTTTCTCAAGTAAAAATAATTGTCATTAGGTGTACCTGAGAAAATGTCTGAAAAAAGTTCTAACTTTGAAATAATTGAGGCCGAAGATCGAAATTTTTCGCTTGGCTCTTCCGGCATTAACGAAAATGCTTTAAAAAATCCCGCCTTTGTTTATTTAACTTCTCTGGGAAGCAAATTTTCACGAACCGGGATGAAAAATGCTTTGCTGCGTTTCGCAAAATTTTTTGGCTTTCAAAATCTGGAAACCGTTCCTTGGGAAAGAATTAATGTTGCTTCCATCAACCTTTATAAAACTCAGTTGCTGAAGGAAGGACGAAGCCCAAACACAATCAATACCTACTTGGCTGCCATTCGAGGTGTTATTAAAGCTGCTTGGCAAATCGGCCTTATCTCAGACCACGAAAAATTGATTCTTGCAACTGTTAAGCCTGTAAGGGGATCTCGGAAATATTCCGGGCGTGCTTTGAGTCAAATTGAATCTTCAAAACTAATTTCCTTCTGTAGGGCAAAAAATGAAGCAATAGATATTCGGGATATCGCAATCATCAGCCTTGGAATAGGGTGTGGGTTGCGAAGGAACGAGCTTTCAGAGTTGAAACTGGATGACATCAATTTCACCGACCAAAGTATTCGGATAATAGGTAAGGGGAACAAAGAACGCATTGTGTGCGGTTCTGAAATAGTTTTTATCCGGCTGAAGGAGTGGATCAACATCCGCAGTGGAGGAGGTTGTCCGGAAGTCTTCGTGAGGATTGGAAAACACGGAGATCTGCGGTTGAATCGGAAACTATCCCCGATGGCAATTTTTAAGATGCTGCAAAAAAGAGCCCAAGCTGTCGGACTCGAAAAATTCACGCCTCACGACCTTAGAAGGACTTTTGCAACCAGAATGCTTGATGTTGGTGCCGACATATCTATCGTAAAAGAGGCGATGGGCCATTCTTCCATTAATACAACCCAGCGTTATGACAGAAGAGGATTGGAAAAAGTTCGCGAATATTCGCGCTCCATTCAGGTTTGATTTTTTTACCGCTTGAAAACTTTGAGTTTTCGACAATTTTTCAGGGCAGAAGATCGCGAAGAGTTGAAAAAATAGAGATAGCTAATTAGGAAGGGAATCATGGATAAGGATAAGAAAGAAGCCATCGACACCGAGCTTGAAAAAGTCGGTATCACATTGTCTACTGAAACTTTAAATTTGCTTTCGAGTCAAGTATCCGAGGCTATTATCAATTCTGATATTTCCAATAAAGTGCTGGTTACCGCCACTGACATAGCCAGGATGGTGAGTTACAAACCGTTTTCGTCAGCAATGAGAAAAATAATTGAGTCTCCGGATTTTCCAAAGCCTTTTTCCATAGTCGGAGGCGGAAACAATAAATGGTTGAAGTCTCAGGTGGAAGATTGGATCCTCAAGAAGTACGAAGAAAGTTCCTCATTCAGACGGGCAACCATTTTCAGAACAAGGTAAAACAAAGGGCTTCCACTTACCTCAAGAAGGAATTTTACAAATGGAAAAAACTTCTGTCGGTAAATCTTTGGAAAGAGCTTGTTCCTCACAACACCTAAAAATTTTTTGTGTTAAGATCTCGCTCGTTGTTGAGGGCGACCGAGACAAAAAAAGAATGGTGGTCAATCGGGAAAGTGAATTTCAAGTGATTGAAGATTGCTAACTGGTTGATTTTTAAAAATTTATTGGTGCTCATCGAAGGCATCAACAAGTAGGCACATGCATCCCAAAATCCCAAGCAGCCGGCAAGAATGGCGTAAAGACCGCAGCCCATCAGAAGTGCATCCGAGACCATAAAGGAAGTCAGCCAGCGAGCTTTTTTAACACCAGGTTGTGATGTGCAACTAAATGCAACGCCTTTATAGCAAATGACAACCACTGCGCCGATGAAAGCCAGTACGGTAAAGAGCCGCATCAAAATATCCAGCCAGCCGATGTAAGGTCCTAAAAAGTCGTTTGTCGCAACTGAAAAAACAGACAGCCAGTAAACGGCTACTGCACAGCCTAAGCAAGTTGCATAACAAGCGAGTCCCCAAACACCGACCGAAAGCGGCGAAGTGAAATGCAGTATGCGCATTGCATGGATAAAGCGGGGAGGATCTCCGAGGTCAAAGACTAACAACGCGAGGTCTACCAGCACGATGAGTAGCGCAAGTGTTAATGCAAAAGGCAAAATTGCGGCAAAAAGAGGAGGACCGGCAAACCAGGCGATACCGGTTAACACCATGAAGCCAGCAGTCAGATTGTTAAAGAAAGCATCCCAAACAATAATGTTTCCCCAGTCGGGGCGATGCGTAATATCGTGTCCTTGATAAAGGGAGGGATGCCCTTCAGCCCAAGGTTTAGGATTATTCATGTTGGTCATGTTCATCTTTTCCTCCTCAGACTAAACAGGCCGCGATAGCTGCAGCGCAAAGAATGAGCGTTGCAGCTCCTCTCAGATAATCACCTGGCATGTATTTTGTCGGCGTGACCGGATCGGAGGGTAAACCGTAAACTTCGGGCTTGTCCATTAAGAGGTAGAAGGAATTCAAGCTGTCGTAGTTTTCAAACGGATCGACACCATAGAGCTGAGCTTCCGGATGCCCATGGGTAATCAGATAGTTCACTCGGTCGCGCGCTTCTCGGACCATCAGCTCTCTCGGTCCGAATTGAATTGCTCCTGTAGTACAAGCCTCCTGACACGCGGGGCGCAAACCGTCTTTTAAGCGGTCATAACACTCCGCGCACTTCATGGAGTGCCCTGACTTAGGACTGATTTCAGGAACTCCAAAGGGACATGCTGCGACGCACATTCCACAGCCCATGCAGATATCTGTCTGATAATACACTCCTCCGAATTCGTTGCGCACAATTGCACCGGTTGGGCAAGCCTCATGGCAGGGAGAGGTTCGGCAGTGTTTGCATTGGTCGCTCATGAACAGCCATTTCCCGGCCTTAGGTTCTTTAAGAAGAGCATCAATCGTAGCCGGAGCCGGACGATCAACTGCATTCTTTTCAGAGAATCGTTCTATGAACTTTACGTGGCGCCAATTATTTGCGGAAAGGTCGCCGGTGTTATCGTAACTATCTCCGGACCAATGATAAGGATCCGACTCCAACTGATTCCACTGCTTGCAAGCTACTTCGCAGGATTTGCATCCGGTACAGATAGAAGTATCAGTAAAAAAAGCCAATTCCTGACACTTCGGGAGCGGATCATTTCGATCAAACAGGCTGTAAATCGGATCAATCTTGTGATTCTTCTTCGGCTGATCGGGCGCATATTTCTCTTTGACGACGTCAAAGATGTTTTTGGAATTGATGGATTTCATATTTAGTTCCTCTCTTCCGGTTGTGCGGCCCATGGTGTCTCAGGAATCGGCTCCGACATTCCTTTCGGGTATTCAACAGGGAATTCATTGAATTTTTCAATTTTGCTCATATCCGGCGTATCAATCTTCACCACGAAGCTCTTTGAGCTCGGGATTAGCCCGTCACCGGCCATATCCGCAGGGCTTAAGTCGTTAGTAATCGGATCGCAGACGATACCCTTATAACCCGAGCAGACAAAGCGGCCGGCGATGCTCGCCTGGCGCCCTTCGATAACGCCGATTCTCAAACGCGGTGTGACAAGAGCTCTCACTTGAATTTCATTTCTCGGACTCTTGACGGAAACATAGTTTCCTGTCGTGACTCCTATGCTTTCAGCTAATTCCGGTGATATTTCGATGAAAGATCTCGGCTGCAGGCCTACTAGCCAGGGAATGGTTCTCGTCATGGAGCCTGACATCCAGTGTTCGACCATATGGTAAGTCGTCATCACTGTCGGGTAGGCCGGATCTCCGGGCTCGGTTACCGGATTCATCGGATCGTCGATGATTGTGACATCCGGAACGCGGCTCGTGCTCCAAAGAGTATTGGTATATGGCGATTCAACGGACTCATAGAAGACAGGGAAGGGTCCTTCTTTAATTCCATAGGGAACGAAGAGCCAGGCTTTGCCGTCCGAGTGGGCGCCGAATGCAGCGGTGCCGTCCAGAGCAGCGTCGCCTCTGGCATCGGGAGCGGGCCGGTAGCTAGGCGGTTTAGTTGCGTCGAACTGCGGTTTGTCATATCCGCCCCACTTCTGTTCGTGCTCATCCCACCAGACGAGCTTCTTTCTCTCTGACCACGGATGACCGTCCGGTGCGGCAGAGCACCGGTTATAGAGAATGCGGGAGTTGGTAGGCCAAGCAAAACGATAAGTCAGATCGATTTCATGATCGACCGTTCCGCCGTCGCGCCGTTTGGTGAGGTTTTCTCCCGCTTCGTTGATGAAACCGGCAAGCAGGCGGCAGCCGCAAGCAGTTGTCCCGTCACTCTTAAGTTCAGAGGAACCTTGAACAGGTCCCCCGGTAGCCGTATCAAAGCCGTTCATTTCAAAAGCGACGGCATCCAAGTCACAGTCTCCCTCGATCGGAGGAAGTCCCATTTCATTTTGCTTACCCTGCGGCACATCATAAGACCACGTGAGACTGCGTAAACCTTCATCTCTTGGAAGACCGGAGCTTTCAGCCAAAGCTTTGAGTCTCTTACCAAGCTGATAAGTCCACCAGGCATCCGATCGGCATTCTCCGGGTGCGGCTTTAATACGGTCATGCCACTGCATCAAGCGTTCTGTATTATTGACAGAGCCGTCCTTTTCTAAGCAGGAATTTGTCGGGAGGTAAAACACTTCGGTTTGAACTTCTGAGGGTTTAGGACCATTCGGGTCCGCATACCAGACAGAAGCGGTTTCGTTTTCGAATAAATCACAGACAACCAGCCACTTAAGGTTGCGAATCGCGGCGCGCCCCCAACCGGTATTGGGGTTCGTAACGGCAATGTTTTGACCAAAAACCAACAGGCCGTCGACTTCGCCTTTCTTTGCCCGTTCAATCGTGACGGTTAAAGACTCATTGCCGCCGAGTTTCGGAAGCCACTGATATCCGTATTCGTTTTCTTTTACAGCATAGTCGCCGTACCAGGCTTTTAGGAGGCTAACCATGTAGTTTGGAAGAGAAGCCCATGAACCGCGTTCAGTTTCGAGTTTCCACATACCATCTGACTTGTTTCTCGCACCGCTGAATCCATGGCCGTTGGCGAGATAGTCTTTGAGCGTGGCGTTCTCCTCTGCAACCTTTGGCAGCGGGATGTAGTTCGGAAGATCGGCAAACAATGTCGGGATATCCGTTGCACCCTGGACATTGGAGTGGCCGCGAAGAGCGAGGATGCCTCCGCCCGGTCTTCCGATGTTTCCGAGCAGTGTTTGAAGAATTGCACAGGTTCTGATGATCTGAGAACCGGCCGAGTGCTGTGTAAAGCCGGTAGCGTAACAGAACGCCGAGGTTCTGTCGGGCCCGGAATTGCGAGCCAAAAGTTCGGCGACTTTAATAATGTCGCAGGGGCGGCAGCCGCAAATATTGGCCGAAGCTTCCGGGGTGTACTTTTCCACCTGTTTTTTGAGCAGCTGAAATACGCAGTGAGGATCCTGAAGAGTCGGATCTGTTTTTGGCGCTCCACGGGAACCGTCAGGATTTATTTCGTACTCATAGTCCCAAGAATTAGGTTCTTTGCTGTAAGAACGGGTAGTCGGATCCCAACCGTTAAATAAGCCCGTGTTTTGATCAAAATTAAATTTCGGATTAATAATGGTTGAGGCATTGGTATAAGCAAGCACATATTCCTTGAACCATAAGTCCTTTTCCAGAATATAGCGAATGATCGCGGAAAGGAAAGCAATATCGGTTTCCGGGCGAATATGCACATGGTGATCGCAAGCCGCGCTCGTACGGGTGTAGCGAGGGTCCACATGAATGGTTACCGCACCCTTCTTTTTGGCCTGCATGGGCCAATAGAAGGCGCAAGGGTGGGCTTCGGCCATATTCGAGCCCATGATTAGGATGCAGTCGCTGTTGAGAAGATCACGAGGCGGGTTGGTGCAGGCACCGAAACCGAAGGTTGGGCTTAAGGCAGCAACGGTCGTCGAGTGACAGTAACGAGCAGAGTTCTCAACCGGCAGAATACCGAGGCCGCCGGTGAAGAGTTTTCTGAAAAGATAGCATTCTTCATTGTCGTTCGCCGAACCGCCGATAAAGCCGATATTGGCGCAGTTATTGACCGTAATGCCGGTTGTCGGATCTTTTTCTACAAATCCTTTATTCCTAGTGTCCCAAATACGTTTTGCCACCGTATCCAGCATCCAGTCCAAAGAGACCTCTTCCCAATGATCAGAACCCGGTGCGCGGTACATCGGTTTGACCTTTCTATAAGGGTTCTCATTCAGAGCATACGTAGAAGAGCCCTTGGGGCAAAGTCTGCCTTCGTTAACGGCACTTCTAGGATCTCCCTCAACATCGATTAATTTTCCGTCTTTAAAAAAGCCCAATTGAGAACATCCGACTGCACAAAATTGGCAGACGGAACTCCCGACCTTAGCGCCGCGAAGGCGTGTACAACGAAATGTCGTCCTTGGACTATAGACGTCTGTGATCGAGCTCATGCATCCTCCGATTGTTTCTATTGCCATTATTGATTTCCGGAAGAGAGGAAAGGCCTATCACGGCCCGAATCGAGATTTTTAAGGAGGGAAAGTACCGAAATTGGTTGAAGACGTGCAGCCCTGTGGTTTTACAGTCCATTTAACCGGCGGGGATTCTGTTGTCCAAAAAAGCAACTTTTAGTTTCAAATATCAATTTCCCCTTATATCGTTAGGTAACTATCCCTTTGTATATCCATGAAGACGTTACTAAATAATTTTCGGATTAATCCCTTGATTTCCTATTTTGGTTAATTAATACCACCCGTTTTAACTTATTAATTTAACCATCTGCAATCTTATATAACTTGTTTTGAGTTACTTACACTAATATTACGATGGGTTGTACATTCATGTTTGATCTGAAAAGGAAAAAATTAAACCAATATTTATGCTTGGCAATAGCCTCAGCTCTCGGCTGCAGCTTTTGGAGTCATTTGGGTGCGAAAGAACTCTCGGAGCCAATTGCGGGGTCTTATCATGCTTCCCAGCCTGGTGAGAATCTCATCGCTGCAAATGGAACGGTTTTTGAACACGGAAACAGTTTTGGGGAATCTCCTCAAAAAATATCCGGTTCTTTCGGTATGTTGTTAGCAAATGTTGGAAATGCCTATCAACTTGACTTGAATGGTAATTTCTCCAATTCAGTCTATTATGACGGTGCAGTCATTACGAATTGGAGCGGGACCCAAATTATCGGTAAAAAGGACGATAAGATTTCTTCCATTGCCATCAGCAGCGGTCATTCATATGACTCCATGAGTTATTACAACAATCGAGGAAGCGCGATTGCTAATTACAGCGCCGGGCAAACAGAAGGCCATCAGGAAATTTTTTCAAGAATTGATTCAATAGGGTCGCCGGAACAAAACTTTACTTTTGGCGTTGTTGAGCGCGGCAAGGGGATTCAATATATTGAGTCCATAGGCGTCCTGTACGCGAATCCAATTGGTATCTTAAGTGGAATCGATGATTTGTCAGGTCCGCATAATCGAACAAATGAATTTTTTAACGGCCGACAAATCATAAAATCGATTGGCAGCGTGATTGTAGATTCCTTGCAGCAAAAAGCAGAAAAGATCAATGATCCCGGAAATGGGGGAACGGAGATAAGGAATTCATGGCCTGTCTTCGGGGTACTGAATTGGAATCAAATCAGAGAGGACGGAGAGCCTAATCAATACATCGGGATTCAATACTTGATTCAGGCCACTACAGACTTACCTCAACAAAGCGTTGAGGGACAGGAAGGCTTTAGTCGGCGAACCGTAGGCATTGCAAACCGAGGCGGACTTCAAGTTATTGAGTCTCTTAATGAAGATGGGGCGAGGATTAGAGTGGGCTCCAAAACGCAGAATGGTACATATGCAGGAGGCGCAGCTGTTCATGTTAGCTCTGTGAAACCCGATTATGATGACGCTTCTAATGCGGTTACCGTGTTAAAAGGAAAATTTACCATTGAGTCGGGATCCTTATACGCGGCCGGAACGAATACAAATCTTGGGGTTCTCAAGTTAGAAAATTCACCGTCAAACAGTGGTGAGCTTACCTTGAACCCGGGTGTAAATATTTTCATCGGACGGTCGTTGATGGGGAAGGGAAATCCTGAAAATTCTCTTCTTTCGGTTGGAATAAAGGCAACTCCATACCGCATCCGTTTTGGTGATCACAGCGGTCTTTATAACCAGGGCAGATTCCGGGGGAATGCACTGTTTGTTTTTTCTAGAGAGGGAAACAACGTAACTTCCGGCGGAGTCTTTTTGAAACAAGTGGAGAAACAAGAGGACGGGTCGCTATCTCGAATTAATCTTGCCGTTATGGGGGAAGATCCAGATAAATTATCAATCAAGGGTGCAGAAAAAGTTCTCCGCTCAGCAGCACGTCGAGTTTTTGTAGATACAGGTGCTGAAAATTTGGAGACGAGCCAACTTAATGGAGAGGTCAAACACGGAACAGTGGCTATTAATGAGGGCTTGATCAATAAATATAGGGCGGCATATGCATTAAAACCGATTGGTTCGGTCGGAAACCCCGACGAAGTCAAGGAAATCGGATTTGAAAGCGAAGCAAACAGCGGAGATGCAGCTTCCCGCTATCAATACGAAGGAGAGATCGTCGGAAGTATCGAAGGAGGAGATTCGCACGGGACCGATGAGCCGCAAATTATTAATGACAAGACCTCAACAATGACAAGTATTGACGGAGTCGGACTGACTCAATACTTCATTTGGCGCCAAGATAACGAGACGCTTTATCAGCGACTCGGAGAAATAAGGGATGATGAAAGTGCAGAAGGTCCATGGGTCCGAGTAATCGGCGGAAGGAATAAGTACGATAAAAATGGAGTTTATTTCCGAAACGATTTTGGAGGCATTCAATTGGGCTTAGATAAAACAGTAACGCATACAGAAAACGGAAAGTGGCTGGCGGGAGCCGGGTTAACTGTTCTTCGAGGAAACGCGGACTTATCTAACGGCGGTTCTGAGAAAAATAATATGGCCAGTTTAAGCGGTTACGGAACGTTCCTTTGGAACAACGATATGTATGTCGATTTAGTGTTTAAATTGAGCCGGATGCACAATAAGTTCACTGCCGTTTCCGATAATTATGACTACATTTCCAGAGGTCGCTTTAACAACTATGCGATTCAGCTGGGCGCAGAAGCCGGGAAACGTATTTGTTTCGGAAAGGAAGAAAATTGGTTTGTTGAGCCGCAGTTCCAAATTTTGTACGGTCGGATTAAGGGAAATAGCTTTGATACGGACACCGCTGTCGGTGTTAGAACAAAAGCCATTAATAGCGTGATAGGACGAGTTGGGCTTTCCGGCGGATACAAAGGAAGTCTTGGCAGCGCTTTTGTCAAGGTGGACGGTCTGAGAGAGTTTACTGCTCGGTATCGTGCCGACTATCACATGATCGGGGGAACTGCCAATAACAGAAGCACAGTTAACCTAAAAGACAGTTGGTTAGATGTTGGCATTGGAGGGACGATGCATTTGTCTAAGAACACATCAGGTTTTGCACAGATCAAGCGCTCTTTTGGAGGTAAGCTCAACCAAGAGTTCCGGGCCGATATCGGCTTGAGGTATGAATTTTGAGGATGAGAATGGATAGAAAACTTTAGCCGGCCCGTCATTGACTTCCTCCTCTTCATGTAAACGAAGAGGAGCCCGGCCGCTTCAGCAAAAATGCCTAAAGGTGGATTACGAGCGCGACGAACGCCGGTGGTGAGTAGTTCAGATCTTGCATAACGGGTAGTATCACCTCTAAGAAGCCTCACACGGCAGTTCTATCACCTGGACCTTTCCGACCGGAACGACCGCTATCCATCTCAGGGCTCGCCCGCGGAGAAGTCCTCTGTATCTGCATAACAAATGCCATTGAGTTTCGCAGCCTGCGATAGTTTCTTCTCTCAAATGATCAAGTTAGACGTGAATTGGCGACGAGGCGGGGACGAAGCGATGATCAAAAAAAGTGTGTCAGACCGATAGCTTCCTCGGTAACGAATGCTCTTGACTTTTTAGGGCCATCATTCTTTTGTGTCGCGTACGCAGCATTAACTAAAAAATAAATGTTTGTTCTTTTGGTAAACGGGTACGCATATCCCAGTGACAAACCGGAAAGGCTGCTCCTACTGTAAGGAGAAGAAGAGGCAGAGCGCGATTTGTTGAACCCGGCAGCTACCATTGCCTGACCGCATCAGGGCCAGTTAAAGCCTTCACCAAACGCTCAGCAATGTCAAGAGTTATGGACGCTTGGCCTCTCAGAATTTTTAAAAGCGAGTTTGGATCGACATTGCTCTGTCTAGCAAAATCCCTGGCAGGGATTTGCAGATACTCGAGCTCTTCAGCGACGATAAGCCCCGGGTTCTATTTAATATTCTGGTCATCAGAAGCTGCTCAAACCGATGACTTTCAGGAAGTCATCAACTCGTGTAAAAGCTCCTCTCCGAAGAGTTTTGCAAATTCTTTTTCATAATGGGCTTCTTTCTCAGCAAATCTTTCGGCAAACCAATTCATGAAGGTTCGTATGTAGGGAACATTCCAACGTGATGAATGGCATGCGAGATAATTGAACTGAGAAGCTCTGTGCCAGCCGTTAAGAATCGGGACAAGTTTTTCGGCTCGCAGTGCGTCTATGCAATAAAAGAGCGGCATTCCAGGAGATGCGCATTCTCCGGCCAATACGGACTCAAACAACAAATTTGGAGAGGACCACTCAATTTGTTGGCGCAAATGAAGGTGACAGCGCTTTCCTTGCTTGCATACGCTGTCAAATGGCGTATGCGAAAACTTGTCTCCGCCAAATGTGTGTCCGACCGGGACTTCGGCTAAACGGTCTGGATGATCCAAAAGGCCGTATTTTTCAATGAAGGAAGGAGCGGCAACCGGTACAAAGATCATTCTGCCGCGAGGGATGAGAATAGAGTCCGGAAGTGTGACATGGCCTGTGACAGCCACGATATCAGCGCTTCCTTTTCGGAACTCTTCGGTATTTACAGGAGTAATAACGCGAATTTTATGTTTCGGAAAGAACTTGATGTACTCAAAGAAAAGTGAGTGTGAGATAGAGACGAAAGTATTCGGGACCATGATCTTTATTATGGCGGACTCTTTATCCGCTTTCTGTTCTATTTTTCCCAAGAGCTCCTCATACCGTCCGACCATATCTTCGACTAGAGGAAAGAGTTCTTCTCCCGTTTCCGTTAGACGAAAAGGGCGAGAACGCCTATCTAACAGAGGAACTTTTAGTTCTTTCTCCAATTTGCTTAGAGTACGGGAAATCTCCGCCGAATCACGTCCGTATTGTTCAGCGGTTTTGCGAATGCTGCCTGAATGACGAAGGTCTAAAAATAACTTCCAAACCTCAATTTGATTAGAAGCTTTCATTAGTAAATTGAGAATTTTTTCAATATTTATTGATAATTCTATCAATTTTAGCTGAAATGAATTCTTTGAAAATTCCTGATTTTTTAATTTTTTCTACTATTTCTTCAGTGTTTCATTCCAAGGAGAATCTCATGAATACAACAGCAAAATTTCATCTGACTGCAGCTGCATTTGGAGTGCTGATTGCCTCTTCTGTTTACGCTGAAACAAACCAGGTCTATTCCAACACGGTTCAAGCACACAATGCACCGATGACCGTCGACGTAATCATGAAAGACGGAAAAATTGCCAATATTCTCACAGACAACAGAGAGAGCCCAGGGGTCGGCAAACTGGCTATTGCTAACCTTTCCAAGAAAATAATCAGGAATCAAACTATCAATGTTGATAATGTAACCGGCGCTTCCGTGACCAGTATGGCGTTGAAGTATGCCGTCAAGAAGAATCTTGAGGCTGCCGGTGCCGACCTCTCTATCTCTGGAACCCCGACAATTGTCAAGCAATTTAGGTCGAGTTTATCTTCTGTCTTGCGAAGCAAGACCTTATTTCATAGTTTTTTGATTGTCTAGATATCTTGTCCAAGATTAAATGCGTCTGTTGCTGCATACAGAAGAGGCCAATCTACCAATCTCTCCAGGCTGTTTCAAGAATCCCATTTGATTCTATTTGCCTACCATGAACTTCAAGATCAGTCCGCTTGTGCCCCATAAAACTTAGTAGCTGTAACGCTAATAAGAGGTCCCGGGCTGTGGAGCGGGCCTTTCGGCTTTCTCATGCTTAGTTGTAGACGATTGTGCTCGGACTGTAAAAGTTAAATCTTTAGGTCCCTTTGGGCAATGAACATTTCGCGACCCCTGCTATTTGAGGGTTATATGGTTTACTGCTGATAAGAACAGCTCTAACAATCCGTAAAAGCTTTGCGGCAACAGCGCATACAAGTTTCCCCCACGGCATTTTTTCTTTTTGCTTCTTCAAAATCCACTTCGTCAACTGTTTGGATTTCAATTTTCCTCTAGTGGCCATGTTAATCACGCTTCCGGCCCCTTGCACCATTAAAGACCTCATTGTTTTGTCTCCACGATGGGTGATTCTTCCTTTCTTTTCGTTGTGCCCTGTAGCAATACTTCTTGGCACCAAACCATAATAGGCAGGAAAATCTTTAGGATTTTTAAATCTCTTGATGTCTCCGATCGTTGCACGAAGTCTGCAACTGCAGATTAGCCCCAGCCCCGGAATCGTCCGTATTAGTTGGCAGAGTTTATCGTTCTTTGCTAACTCCTCCAGAGTTTTGGTGATTTTATTCAAGGCCTTTTGAGCTGTTTGAGCGTGTGTGACCATGTCAACGAGACTTTCCTTCAGTTCCTCCGGAAAAGCTGCATGATTTTCAATCAGATCTTTCAATCGAGCTTTCCCGCTGATTCCTTTCGATATATTCAATCCCCACGCCTGACAAATCCCTTTTAAAGACACAATAGTCTGTCTGTATTGCTTGATATATTGTTCCCGCAGCGTTGTTAAGCTGGCGTACTTTCGTTGCTCCATATCTTTGGCTTTGATTGTCCTCAGCTGTGTATCCTGGGCTAGAAAAGCCAGAGCTTGAGCATCATTTAAATCAGTTTTTTGGCCTGAATAATGATTTTCAACGTAGTTCTGCACATTCTTGCCGCCGATAACTAGGCAGCGATGTCCCCAAGCCTCTAACTTTTGAACTAAATAATTCATTTCAGTGCACGGCTCCATGGCGAATGTTGTGGGGCATAGCACCTGAGCACTTTTCTCGAGTTCAGAATAGTCTAGGCGGTCGATACAGACCACTTCACCATCTGTTGTTAACAGAGCAACACTGACGCAATTCTTAGCTAAATCTATACCGATGGCTTCGTATTCGAGATCTGTATTGATCGTTTTTGCGAGTATCCTTCTAACTGACATGGAATCACCTTTAATGAGAACTTTGTCACTTTCATTTTGCTCCCTCAATCTCGTTGGGAGCAAAGGGGTTCCATGTCATTAAATTTCAGACCAAACTTCCGAAGGCTCAGCTCAAGGATACCTATAGCAGTGAAGTGGTGATTGTCGGAGGCGGTGGGGCAGGTCTTGCGGCTGCCGCGTCAGTCATCGAAGCTGGCGGAACAGCGATCATTGTTGAAAAGCTGGGTTATTTAGGTGGCTCCACAGTAGTTTCCGGGGGCGGATACAACGCGGTTGATCCCGAAAGACAAAATCGTCAAAACATCGACGACAGCATCGACAGACATTTTCAAGACACGATGAGAGGCGGTCACAACAAAAACAATCCGGAGCTGGTGAAGAAACTGGTTGAAGAAGCTCCGGCAACGATGCATTGGTTGGAAGGCAAAGGACTTGGATTCGGGCCGAAGGTACGAGTGATTGTCGGTGGCTTGTATCCACGTGGTCATGGTGCCGAAGGAGGTGGTTATGGCTATATCCGCGTGTTGGAAAAGTTCATTAAAGCCTATCCGGATAAAGTGAAAGTATTCACCGATACTCAGGCTGTGAAACTCATTAAGAATGAGGCAGGCAAGGTGATTGGTGTTTTGGGTAAGCATGATAGTAAAGACGTCAATTTCATGGCGAGCAAAGGCGTCATCATTGCAACCGGTGGTTTTGGTTCCAATGTAGAAATGAGGCAAGCCAAAAATACCGGTGTATGGAAAGAAGTTACGCTCGATAAAAACATTCCCTGCACGAACAATTTCAAAGCATCTCAAGGCGATGGGTTAAAACTTGCCGAACAGGTCGGTGCCAATGTCATCAACCTTGATGATATCCAGCTGCATCCCGGCGGAACACCGAAAACAGGCATTATGTCCAGCTGGCCCAGCGGAAGAAACCGCATCTTCCTCACGCCGCAGGGTGACCGTTTTGTAAACGAAGATGCAGCGAGAGATACTTTATGCAAGGCTGTCTTCAAGGAAGGCGGCAAGTACTGGATTGTTTCTAATCACGTTAAGTACCCGACGCTTGACTATCAGTCGAAGAACTTAACGATTGGCGAAATGATCAAGCTTGGCCAAGCTTTCTCCGGCAACACGATTGAAGAGCTGGCTCAGAAAACGGGTATGGACCCGAAAAAACTTCGCGCCTCGATTGACACCTATAACGACGTCGTTACTGGGAAGATTAAGGAAGATAATCTTGGTTTTAAGAAATTCACTCAGGATGATAAGCCGATGACAGAAGGTCCTTTCTACGCCACGCCAATGGTACCGGCAGTTCACCATACAATGGGTGGCATTCAAATTAATTCTGCAGCTCAGGTGTTAGACAAGGCAGGGCACGTGATTCCAGGATTGTTCGCCGCAGGCGAAGCCACTGGAGGTGTTCACGGCTCTAATCGTGTCGGCGGGAATGGCGTTGCTGATGCGATGGTTTTCGGAAGAATCTCCGGACAATCTGCTTTGAAGTAATTACACTTGAAGGAGAAAGGAGCCGTAGGTTCAACGCGGCTTCTTAACGGTTTGTCGAGGGTTTTAATAGAAATTTTGTTTGTAAAAGCGCTAATCTCTGTCCTCGCCTTTACAACTACTTAACCAGTATAGGACAACGAAGGCATTCGCAACTATTTGCATTCTGCCGAGAAAGATCAATTAACTAATCAAACAAACTTGTGTACCATTTAAAACCTTTCAATCGTTGAAGACTTCTCTCCGGCCGCATAATTTTTGCTTGACTTGAAGGCTTTGTCTATGACTTCAAAGAATTGTTAGTTCTCATTAGTTAACAAGGTAAGTATTGCTTCAGTATGTTGAGTGACTTGGGGAGGTTTCCCCTTTATGGTTGAAGCTCCTTCCATTATTTTTCTGATCCAAAAATTCTCTTCAGCCCGAAATAATTCGGTTTTTAATAAATTCCGCGAAATTCTCCGTGCGTAACGCGGGGATGGATAGGAGGCGAACCGATAAGGTTCGCGCGATAGAATCGCCCTGTGAGGCCTGCCGGTTCCGCACAATCCACTTTTTTCCGGCTAAAAGAATTCGGGAATGAACGGCTCAAAAACTGTTCGGACTCGATGAGGGCGTATTTGTGAACACGCCCACGGTGATTCGTACTCCTATGGGGGACGGAAGTCGTTAGAATTTTGGGCGCGTCCCAAAGATACCGTAGCCGTAAGCCTGCGGTAGTCCGTGTATCGCTTTCACGTGTTAGCTAGATTAGAAACTAAGTTGGAGAAAAAACGCGCAGCAAAAGAAACTTTTTTCTGAAGCAATGGGAGTGTCTCAAATTTTGTGTCTGCCCTAAATTCATAACTTAGGTTGCTCTTCGGAGGGGCGGTTCGCTTGTGGAACGTAGTGGAACA